>NTLX01000072.1_pt1 | contig 19667 bp, 56 predicted proteins | sample 1251771 | NCBI WGS metagenome assembly NTLX01 (sample SAMN07250028, study PRJNA358725) | marine metagenome | isolation source: viruses from ocean water | place: Pacific Ocean: North Pacific Subtropical Gyre | collected 2015
GTTTAAAAAAAGCTTGCCTACATGTCGGTATAGGTGTGGATAGGTGTACGCCATGGCTACCTTTCCCCATGTGTAGGTAGCATAAGTACTTGAAATCATTAGAGTCTTTACGGGCACGTTTTGTATTTGGCCGGCAGGCTAATTTATTTAATGATTCCGCAGAGTTACGAGGTGGATTTGAGATTGTTTTTAGAAAATGTTATAATAAGACATAAGCAAGAGGGACAGAGGATAGCCCAGCCTCTCGACCTAATAATGAAACGGGCATATATTGAAGGAGTGTCTATCATGGCATTGAAGCGAAATAAATCAAATATTGTAAATCTTGGTCTTGTTATCTCTAACGAGGATGGCAAAGCTGGTATGACTATTGACCAAACCATTCTTAATGGTAAGTCTGCAACTGTATCTTTCCGCCTTATCAATGGCGCTAAGAAGTCTGGCGCAGTAAAGCTGGATCGCCAATCGTGCGAGGACCTGTTCGAGGCTCTGAAGGAGATTCTGGCTACTGAGTCTCACTAATGGTTGACGGCCCCCACTATTGGGTCAAGTATTACTTGATGACGTTTGGTGGCTTGGCGGGCTTCTTGCTCGCCTGCCACTTGTTTTACTAATTTATTTAATTGTCCCCGGAGTGTAGTGTATAATGAGTAGTATGAGAAAGTATTTAAACAAGCATGCCAAGCGCGATTGGATCGACCTGACACATGATATCTTTGTCTTCGCGATGTTTGGCCTGTGTGTTGTGGGGATTTGGATATGAGAAAGCCACCACCCATCGACCCATACCGGACGACCCTGGAAATGCCTGTATTTATCCCTAAGAAAGGAATCCGTATCACATGGCCAAACGCAAAACGAAAATAAGATCCTCTTGGTCTAAGACCAAGCGCAAAGGCTAAAGCCTCCCACCTAACCCCGATTCGGCTTCTAATGCTGGGTCGGGGTTCTTTGTATGATCCCCTTTATGTCCAAGTCCCCGCCTTCTACTTAGACCGCCGCACGTTTCATCCGTCCACTGTGCGGGCCCGTTAATAAACTAACGCTTCAGACGTATCCGCTACAGTTAAAAAAATACCACCATGCTGAATAGTCATCTAAGCCCAAACTGATGTAGCCGGCCCAGTACAGCTCCTTAATCTCGCTTATGGTTGTGCATGTTAACATTGTAACGCTCTTTCGTTAGTTAATTGACGTATGTATTAAATCATTGCATAACACAGCATACCACTCTATACCACATAATAACACTTAATACAACATCAGCTAATGTAATTGTAATAAACATCTAACAGCCTATTGACACTTACTATCCTTTCTTCTTAACCTTAGACCACGTTGAAGCATACGTTTTTTTTACTTTAGGTTTCTTTTTTCTAGCCATTGTGAGCAGCATCTCCTAGTAGCACTACTCTACCTACTAGGTCTGAAGTAGGGCACCACTGCTGGTCACCGTTGCTCCACTGTACAAGAGTTTCTCTCCCCCCTCTACGCTGGGCAATACATAATCCGTTTTTGTGTGCGTTAGATTGTGCTGCTTTGCTTTGAATAAACATAATACTTTGCTTTCTTTTATTTTATTTTGTTCTCGCGAATGAAACCGGGTTGTTTATGGAAGGTTAGGCACAACCCGAAAAGCCTATGCGAATCTTTATGCTTCTTCGGTCGCGAGCACTTCCTGCACCGCTGCGAGAAGATCACTTAGTGCTTGCTTATCTAGTTTAACTGCTGCGGTCTTCTTAGTTCCGTTGATGAGTCGTACCGACACACCCTCGGATTGACCATTAACAATGGTTTGATCCAGAATGATACCACCTGCTTTTACTTTCTTGTCCTCGCTAGGTGCGTTAACGATGGTGAACCCAAGATTTTGAATGTTGCTTACGATACGCTTCATAATGTTGTCTCCTCGACATTGTGTTGTTTGAACGATGAAAGCCCTTCCCCCATCGTTCATATATATATTATCTCAAATCTTGACCCAAAAGTCAAGAACTATTTTACCTATTTTACAAAAAAAATGTTATGGGTTCCCAACTTCCCACAACCGAACATAGCCTACCCTGGGAATCACTCCCACGCTTACGCAACCACGCTAGAATAGCTCTGGCCTATGTTCCCCACGGGTGAAAAAAAATACCGGCGATTGCCTATCGCAATCCGAATTGTTTCAACAATGCTTCGGCTTGGTCGAACGTCATACCAACATCTTCAAAAGCCTTGGGTCGTGACTTAACCTTAGCTGTAGTCTTAGTGCTACGTCTGACAATCGTAGGCTCAACACCATTGACAATATCACGTTGTGACTGGACCAAGGTGTTGTTGGGCATCTTATCCACATCCAACTTTGCTTTGATTGCTGTGTGTGCATCAAGCATGGTGTCCGCATGCACGAAGCCACTCCAAGCCGTCGGCATATCAAGTTCAACATCACGCTCTAATTTAAAAAACCACTTGTTCATATCATTACCCTTCCAAGGTTATTTTGCAATGTGGGCCAATCCCCATCGTCTATATATATATTATCGCAAATAATCAGCTAAAAGTCAAGAACTTTTTTCATTATCTGTGTCGTTTTTTTTGCCTCCACTCCCACCAGATTCTGTACGGCCCAGCACTCGTGATATAAAATGGCTGGCATGTATTCTCATCATAATCATCAACCAATTTAATCTTGACATTTTCTAATCTCCAGTCTGATTCACGGGCAAAGCCAAACACCTTAGGATAGATCATTGATTGCACACATTTTCAACAATACAGCCACAGTGTGGGCATGGTTTATTTTCTCTCACGATATCTAAAATATCAGAGGGATTCACACAATCACAGCCTCTTTCGTAATTGTTATTTGCATCACACAATGTAAATACTTCATTGTAGTAATCACCACAAGATATGGTCGTGTATTGATACGCGCTTTGATACCTTTCACACCGAGGTTTAGGGGCCTGGTTGGTTTCCTCAACATCAAACTGGTTTCCACAACCAATCACAAACAAAACTAAAATAATATATCTCATCTTTCTTCCCAACAAACATGTTGCACTTCACAGTCATTATCGAATTCTACTAAGTCAAAATTAGAAACACAATCATCAACTTGCTCGGAGGCTTGACGTTGATAGTTACATACTTGAAAAACATCTTCTACATTGTCAACACCTCTACCACCGCAAAACAAAATAGTGTGCGAGTACATATCATTATAAACCTCGCACTCACGGCCGAAATCTTTATCTGGTAGGCTTTCTCCGCAACCTAAGATTATCAACACTAAAAAAAATCTCTTCAACTACTTGCCTCCACCACTTTTAGATAGTCACCATAGATTTCTTCATGATGTAAGGTATCAGAGCCATCTCGCATCATCATTACGTGCCAAACACCTGGATCGTTTTTGTCCTCATGTAGAATATATCCGTACAATTTTGACCAAAACGATTTGTTCTGTTCAAGCCACGTACCTTTAATTTTCCAAGTCACTAACTGTCCTGATTTAAACATAAAAAAATACCGCGAATTGTCAAACGACAATCGTCTCGTGACCCTTGATATATCGCAACAACCCAACGTGTTGTGATGTGGTCATAGATCTGAAACCATAGCTGCCCTTAGCTGTATAGTCTCGAACAATCTTCTTGTCGGTCTCGCTGGTGTCGCCAATCTGAAGGCCATACGAATAGATACGCTTGCCATCGGTGTAGAAAGAGTTGTTGTGGTTTCTTGCTTCTTGGCCGAGGGCCCATGCTTCTGCTACTAATGCGTTACAAACTGGTTTCGTCATTGTTCTTTCTTCCTCTCGTGATACGAATGTTCACCATTTCCTCAATAATACGACAGCGCATATCGCTGTCAAATGTCATTAGCAATTCTTTTCTTTTCTTGTCGCCAAGGTCAACAATCTGGTGGGCTACTCGACGGACACTGCCCATTGAAAATTGTTTTTCTGTCATGTTATCTCCTACAGTGTGAGAGGTCATAAGGGGAAGCGGTAAAGTCTTTATCCGCTTGTTCATCTTCAAAGTCTTCGAGCGCACATTCACGAAGTTCTTCGGTTGACTCGTTGTCGAAACAAGCTGTGCCGCGCATCTCAAGATATTCTACGAGTTGATGTCGTGGTGCGTTCTCGATATAGTGTCGTGATACTTCAATGAAGTCGCCAGATACGGTTTCTAAATACATTTGATTTTCCTTCCATTGTTTATATAACAATTATACGATATTATCAGGTAAAAGTCAAGCAAATTGTTGCAGATAATTTAAAATCTTTTTGCCAAAATCGATTGCGCCTTGAACACCGATGTAGTCTCCAAGCACGAAAAAGACAGTTGCAAACAATACTCTAGCTAAACCGTCAGACATGAGGTGCTCCACAATTTGAATATGATGCGTCAACAATTTTTGAGAATTTAATGTTGTCGCCGTGTTGTTGTTTAAGTTCAGACATGCGTCTTTCGCAAATCTTCATCGTTGCAATGACTTCTTTACTTTGTTCTTTGCCGATCCGATAGCGAAAGCGCATGATCTGTTTTTGTTTCATCCCGACACCAAGTCAAAGTCTCGTGTGTAGTAGTAGTCATTGTATGACTTGTACTCGATGGCATCTGCTCCAACAAACTGCAAGACAGCTTGCTCGCCTGCTGGTGCTTTAGTTACCAGTGCAGTCTTTCCTGCATAGCCATAACGATGAGCGCGCTTGTTTTGCTTACCGATAACAAGTTGACCTGCCTTGAACTTGTTTGGTGGTGGACACAAGCGGTCGATGGCTTGCGTGCCGTTATCCCAAAAAGTTCCTGGATAGTAGTCCGTGTATGGGTCTGACTCTTGGTCTACTCCTTGAGTGTGGAAACTCTGCGCTTGCATCACCTCTGGGTTGTCCCACTTTGGAGCAACACGCCAAGTTAGTAGTGTGCCCTCATGAATGGCTGACCAGCGATAACCATCGTCTTCAACAATATCAATACCAGGGATACGCTTCTTTAATTTCTTTACAAAAGATTCGTTCTTCATTTTTCAATCCTAAATGTCTTCTTGTAGTCAATATATTTGTCCAATGCACCATGCAAAGTTTCTCGTATTTGCTCTGGTTCCTCCGTCAGTTCCAAGATAGCGTGCAACGCTTGATGCTTGTTGTATCCTTGGAACATGAACTCCTTCATTATAGCATTATTGATAGCTTGATGCAACTCTTTTTTCATCTCGAACAACTCCTGCAAACGTAACCGCCAAACTCCGGTCGCTTGGCGTTGGGAAAGTACTCGTGACAATAGATACACTCCATGCCATAGTCGGTTTGACCTCGATAGTATCCGTTGTCCCTATCTAAACGAAGGTTGTTTACTCGTGCGATATAACGCATCCTTGCTTTACCTGCCATTGAAATAACTCCTAAGTACAAGTTCTAGTTGATTATGAATCAACTTCTCCAATATCACAGCCTGTTCTTTATCGAGATTGAGATCGAAAGGAAGATTGACTGTTGATGCAATCGTTCGAGGACTGATAAACGTGGTGAAGTTTGCGTCTGGTGTCAAGCATTTTGTTTCAAGTGCCATTATCGACCTACTCCTCTTGCTGTTTGAACTGAACCAACATACTGATAAGCGCCTTTGTTGTAGCCTGGTGCTGAACACTTTGCTCGTCTTGCGACCTCGATGTCTGCGATCTTGCCACCGCAATCAAGGCAAGTGCGATAGCCTAGTTCTGCTCGTTTTGGGTTATACTCTTCGCCACACTCAATACAAATAGGGTTCATTGATTACTCCTCGATTGTTATGATACTATCATATCATCAATTCAGGTCTGTGTCAACACTTTTGTTCCATGGGCCTTCAACTATTTTTGTGGATAAAATAGCCTCGCGGACTTGTTCGAGCTTTTTCTGGTAGTCCTCTTTCAGAGTCCATTTTGTTAGTCCTGTTTGTTCATCAAAGGTGCCTACAACTTTGCCTTCTGCAACTAAAGCAAACATTGTACAAAGAGACGCTGCCTGTTTGTGATCATCTAAAATCCCATCGTTGTATGCCTCGACAAGTGCATTTAAAATCCTCATGCCTTGACCCATAATCCTCTGGCGAACCTTGATAGGGTCCGCTCCAACTTCGAATGGTCCTCGCTTATCCATAATAACTCCTACAATATAAACATGGCCGAAAGCATCAAGCCGAACAAAATACAAAAGAACGGTAGCAACACAGCCATCACTATCCAAAATATATCAATTACTCTATCAATTTTCACCCACTAACTCCAAATCATAATTCCAAACACTGTGACCGGTTGTACCATCAAGCCACATAATATCATACACTTTGTTTACAGTTGTTCCACAAAGTGGGTCCCAAACTTCTTTTAGAATAATACCAATCTTTTCCGTTGCCCAATGCTGAACTAAACTACCTGGCTTCACTTAGCAGCTCCAAGTCTTTCACCCAAGCAGGCCCAGTTTGATATAGACCTACAGGTGTTGAGTCCCAAAACACATGAGCGACTTCACCGAATGAGCTAGGGATGCCTGGCTGGGCTATGCGAAGTATAATGCCTATGCGATACTTGTCCTTATCGTAAGCGCTTCTTACCAAATCACCGACTTTCATTTAATAGCTCCAGCGTATCAATGTCTCTAACAACTTTGATTGCCTCTCTCGTTAGAAGAACATCTACTACAGGATGCACATCACCATACATTGCACCAAGCTGATGGTTGTCTAGTGGTGTTGATCTTCTGATTTTGGATACAACCACACCAAGTCTACCACCAGCCCAGTCTTCTCTAACTAAATCACCGACTTTCATAGATAACCTCCAACTGATTACGCCAAGCGGGACCAATCAAGGTAGGTAATGTTGGGCTCATCTTGTTCCACAAGACGCGGTAGACAATCCTGCCGCCAGTAGTCCAATCATTTCGACCTACAATAACACCCGTTCGTTCCTGAAGACCTTTTTCTCTCACTAAATCACCGATTTTCATCGTCGTCCTCTCTGATATATGTTGCATGAAGCCACAAACCAGCACCGCATACTAACATAAATATGCACCACACTGCCCAGATCGAGTCTAATATCTCTGCTACTTGAAAACCAAATAAAGATGCATCCATCACTTAATCACCGTAAAGAATATGACCAACGAAATAACAAACACCAAAGAAAATACCTAATAGTAATATACCATGCATTATAATACCAAAACTTTCACTAAAAAGGCAACAATAAAAACCATAGAATACAGAGAAATATCTCCTATAATACGCTCTGCTTTTTCAATATCTTTTCTAAATTCTTCGCTATGATTCACTGACAACCTCCAATCCTATTGTGTAATTATCAGCATCTTCCACTATACCGTCATCGGCCCACTTAATCAAGGTTTCATGAGCGTTAGCGACAATTACTAATGCTACATGTCCATTGCACATTACTAAATCACCGACTTTCACTGATAACCTCCAAGTATTGTTGCTCGATTGGCCTGACATACTGATGATCAAACCAATAAACATTTTTAAGAATCGAGCCATCTTTCGAGCGAGACAATGTGTAATCCGATACAATAATCCCTGTCTTTCTAGGGTTTAGTTTACCATTCCACTTCCACATTATCAAATCACCGACTTCCATGTGGCACCAACTCCCAATCATCATGTTCAATAACTCTGTTAAGGTTTGACCAGAGCACTTTGTACTTGCCACAACCATCCCACCAAGTAACGAGGCCAAGGCCCCATTCTGTCCCGTACTCAACAAAATGAGAACTGTGTTGTTCCCATGGCTGTACCTTATAGCTTACCAAATCACCAAGCTTCATCACTCACCTACTTCTGGACTTAGCATCCAGTTACCGTCAACATCCTGAATGCACAAGCACTCTGCACTAGGGCAATCGCTGCAATGGTCTGTAGTCAGAGCCATCGTAACCATTACAGATAACATGAACAGTGCAAATAATGGTGCAGCGACATAGAGAATACTTACATCAGCCTTCATTTATCAACTCCAACTCACTATCATCAAACCAAAGACGTGCAGCGATTCGAGGGTATCCATGATTCCACAGGATGTAGTTTCTGGTTATAAACTGAAATTTTGCGGACTCTTGAACAATCCCAACCATATCGGGGTCGCGAATGTAACGAACTAAACTTCCAACTTTCACTAGATGCTCCTCGATTGTTATAATATAATAATATCATATGACTAGCCGGTTGTCAATAATTATTTAGTAAACCATAACCATTTAATCCACTGGCTGTAGCCTTAACAAAGCCATCTCGAAACACAACGAGACATTGTTGAGAATTTAGCCACGACAGGTTTCTGTCAAAGTCATCATCGGTAACCGTTTCACTAAAAGCGCTGGCGTCTTGCTGAACTGCGATTTTTAGATAAATCTTTGATGCTTGGCCCTGCGGGGTGTTTGGTAGGTTTTCCATTATCAGTCTACGAATTTTGTTGTCGTTCATAGAACATTCTTCCTGTACCAGTCAACCAACATTGTACCTAAGAATAAACCAATACCAACTGAAATTATTGTTGCAATAAAGTCTAACATTTCTACTCCTTTTTGTTTAGATAGTTTCTGTATTCCTCGGGAAAGTTGTCAAAATATTTTGTAGTTGCGATTCTTTTATGAGTCTTAGCAAATTCTGCCCTATCACCAATATTAATCAATACATACGGTGCGCTAGATCTTGGTGAAAACCCATTAACACTCATTGTTTGTGTAGGGCTAATGCAAATATTTTTATACCTTCCAAAACCATTTTCTTTCATAACAGCATTAATGAATCGTTGGTAGTCATCCGCATCCTGAGGTGTCATGCTTTCTCCTTCTGGTAATAATTGTACGAAGACTGCCGTTGTGTAAGTTGACAAGTCAAATTCTCTAATTAGATCAACAAACTTTCTCTCTTCAGATATTACATCATACATGATACTGTTTTTGATTCTCTCCGATTTTATGAAGGGGCATGCGGGAAAACCAAAAAGTTCTGGTCTCGAAGGCTCCAGAATATCTACGACATATTTCTTAACTTTCTCTATGATTTGCTTTTTTGTTTCCATGACAAAATTTGCGCCCTGGGTAGGATTTGAACCTACGACCGACGGATTAGAAGTCCGTTGCTCTATCCAACTGAGCTACCAGGGCTTGTTCCTATACTCTCCTCACTTCAACTGGGCAGTCCCTGTGGTGCTCGCCCGTGTAAAGCAACTCAGCCGTGAAACTATTATTATCAGGTGCGGCGTAGTTCAAGGACTCACTACACCAAACATAAGTGCCGACATTCTTGTTTTCATTCTGGAACATTACCTTAAAAACTTCAAAGGTTCTGTCCTCTTCTGCGTCAATCTTCTTGGAAGCAATCACAACACCACTAAGTGTTATTGGTGGGTAATTGATTTGTGTTGTTACTACTGTGCCTTCCTGGAAATTCATATCTCGATACTCCTGTTAATATACATATCATATTCATAAGGTACACCGCGTTGTTCGATATCGTCTGTCTCTTCACCGATGCGAATGAAACCATAAAAATCGTCTAGGCCATGAGCATCTAGCATTTCCATCAAGCGATTGAACATGTCAACATCGTGATAACCCTCATACCACTTGACTGACTCGAAGTACAACCGGTCAAGTCGCGATTGGCCCCAATGACGGTCGCGGCCCTCGTCAACAAGACTATGAATGTCTGGGCTGCTTTCCTTTGGGTTCAACTCCAACACTGCGTCAATAACTTCTGCTACCGCTGGATCACATGCCCAACCAACATCACTTCTGTATCCCACGGTTTCTCCTTTGTTGTTAATGTGGATTACGCTGAACTTCATTACTTATATTACTATATTACGCTAAAAGTCCGTAAATGTCAAGAACTTTTTCTTTGGGAACTTCATCTAATTTTGTCCATCGGGTTGCTGGATACCAGTTAGTATAGCCACCATTATCCAGTACGAGAATGTCTTGCAATGTTTCGCTTACTTCTAGTACCATGCCCCATTGGAAAAGGCCACTGACTATCTCTGTGTTAGTTAGGTAGCAAGCTACCAAGTCTCCTGGTTGAAATCTTGGCTCCATACTATAACTATGTTAGAAAAAGTGGTTCTTCAGTGGGTTAATCACTTTCTCGCTTCATTAACCCGAACAGCCAGCCTACGTCTAAATTGTTTACCCCTCATGGGAATGTGCGGTTGTAGGCAAACGCACTTATTTCCTCACATCTGTCTTGGCACTGAAGAACCTACTTGCCCACACGAGACAAAACGTGCGTTGACAGGGCAAGCAAGCTATTGTTAGTCCTCCTTCAAGAGCCCTGCCGCTCGAAGTCTCACTCAACAATAACAACTCTTTCTTTAGTAGCAAAGTAGTTTGCCTTTGCGTACTCAGGCGTAGTCATCCACATGCGCTGGCACTTGCTTGGTCGTGGTTTAGGTGCACACATATCAGTCAAGATAATGTGGCCATCGAATCCGCCTTTGTTAACATAATCTGTAGGAGCGTTGAAGTCAGTACCACCCATCATCACACGCTCTGGCTTCTGATGCTTGTTTTTCTTCCAAGTGTACACAAGGTTCTCGTCAACCTGTGTGTCGAAAGGAATCACAACAAACTCTGCAATAGCTGACAACTTGTTCAACTCTGCAAAGAAAAGAGAAAGCATCTCGTCACTAACTGACCCAGACTGGTCGATAGACACCGCAAGTTTAGCAACGCGGTTTGCCTTACGGCCTGGATGGACATAGGCATAGCGGCGATTGATGCGCTTGATAGAACTAGACCTGTCTGCTCGCTGTGAAGACTTAACAAAGAAGCGAAGAACCTTGCGCCAATCGACCTTGGTTTCCAGCATCTTCATTACATCCTTACGAACTGAACTAGACACTGAACCCCAACCGTTTGACTTGCTTGCTTCTTCTGCTGCTTTGCGTACAGTTTCCTTGAGGCGCTCTTTGGCCATCTCCTTAACCTCGTTAGAACACTGCGACCAGCCTGAGTGATCATCTAGTGAATCGGGCATGCCGGCACCGTTGCCAGGGTTGGTGCCTTGCTTACCACCTTGGCCGCCATTACCTTCCTGGTCCGCCCCGTCACCCTTCTGACCTTGGTCTTCCTCCTCGAAGTCTGGCATGTTGGCAAGGTACCACTCTGCTGACTCACCCTTGGGCAAACCTTCAAATTTACCCTCACCTGGAATGAGTCCACCTTCTGGTAGATGTTGTAAGTGAGAGTTGATTGCAAGGTCAGTTGCAATGTTCCACAGCTTCATATTACGCCGACCTTCGGCTGTCTCCACGTTTACATTCTCAGGCATACGGCCAGTCACATGCTCGAATAGAATGTGATAAAACTCGTGCTTGAGAATATCAGTGCGATTGAGGTCTGTTAAGTCCTCAAAGAACTTGGGATTGTAAAGCATCTCGAACTGGGCGGTATCAGGGTTGACCATCACACCAGCAGTAGGGATAGCGTTTGATGCACGCTTGTCGATACGACGAGAGATAGCTGCAAAGAACGGCTCATCAAGCAAGAGACGAGCAGTGTGGGTATTCAGATCAAATTCTTTGTCGGACATAACAGCCTCCGTAATTATTTATATATTATAGTAACACAAAACTAACTTAGTTGTCAAGAACTATTTATCATCCGTACCATTAATCATCTTAACAAAGTGCTTGCTGACAGACTCACCATCGACATCGGTCTTGTGTAGCTTGACAGTGTTGTTAACTTCACCCTTGCCCATCACAGTCCACAGTTTCATAGCTACTTCGGAAGGAAGCATGATAAAGTATCGGGCCAAGTTATCAATCTGGTCTTGCTCCAGTTCATCCTTGAACGTCTCCTCTGCCTCAAATTTGTCAATAATAGCAGTGTGGTCGTTGATGCCAAAGTCGGCCAGCTTGGAGAAGTCACCCTTGATAAGAATGTCACTAGTCGAGACTTGTCGGTCATAGTTCTGGATAAAGTCGTTGAAAGCCACAGCAGCTTCAAAGCCAACAAACGCAGACGTAAGGTTGAAAAGTGCAGGACTGGCATCCTCCAACAGACCAGCCTGAGACAGACACTGGTCGAGACGCTCCCAAGACCGACGAGAAGGGTAAACTTTGTTCGGCTCGAAGTCATCCGTATGCTCAAGGTGGGCACGATTCTGATTGATGAAGTTGAAAATCTCCTGAGAGATTCCAGAATCATTAGCCCATGCCAACCAGTCCTCCACAGATGGCTCGATGTCGAATACCGTCCAACGGTCAAGTTCCGCTGGGTCCATCTCGCCAACCTGATACTGTGCTCCGTGTTCTCCACCGTTGACTGCGGCGAAGATAAGCGTATCATCGTGGAGTTTATGTCCGTTCAGCTTACGTGAATCAGTAAGCTCGAAGATACCTTGGCGGACTTCCAAGGTGGCTCGGTCAACCTCGTCCAGGAATAGAACAACAGGTCGGTCACACGCAGCTTTGAACCAGTCTGGCGGATTGAAGCGAGTTGAGTCAGCCTCGATAGAAGGCAAGCCAACCAAGTCACCCTCGGTCATCTGTGATGCACGACGTTCAACAACTTCCATTTTTTGTTGTTCAGCGTATTGATAGACAACAGTAGACTTACCAATACCGTGACGGCCACGCAATAGAACGGGCTTGCGTACGGCGGTTACGTGATCAACGATCTGTGAGAATGTAGCGAAATCGACAGCCATGATTATCTCCTTGTGTTTTGTTGCTGTTCTTTACTCTATCTATAAATAGTATCTCATACTGGGTAGAATTTGTCAATATAAAAATTAACTTTTTATCCACGTCTTCCCAACTCTTTAAGGGCAATTTTGTTTACTTCTTGGTCAGGATAAGAGCAAGAAAGTTTCACAATAGTTTCAGTTGAGGTATTAGGATGGTTTGCTAATGCTCTGGCCATGCCAGTGGTGTAATAGTCATAACCATATCCTCTGGTCCGTTCATTTTGGACGCGATCATACAGCTTATCAAGGATAGACGTTGGAGTTCCTTGTGGCCCAGGTAGCCTGCTATAGCTCCCACCATAACTATAACCGCCAAGGAAGGCGCGAAAGACTCGATAGCCACCGTTCCTCACAAATGCCTTTTCTGCATAGTTGTCGTAAAGCTCGTGATACTTTTCCGGTTGGTCTTTGTAGTGGCCCATAGAGATCAATTCAAACTTGTTTACATAACCTTTCTTGTTCCACAAGATGTCGCGGGCGGTTGAGCACAAGCCAGGGTTGTCAATAAGATACATGTGAGCCCGCTTGTAAGGGTTCCGCGCAATCTTATCCTGTGTTTCATAATCGAGGAATCTATTCTTTGCAAGGCCGATAAGTTCGGCGTTGGTCATTTGAAATACGTTATCTGCGAGTACATTCATTAGTCACTCCTTCATTGTTGTGTATATATTATGGCAGGCTTTGAGGGGAAAGTCAAGAAGATTTTGATAATAATTTCAACCATTTTGTGCGGACCCAGCGCTGGTCGTTATCGCTGTCTGAGTTCAAAAGAAGAACCTTGCAGTGGTACTCGTCAGGATGATATACTCTTTCTGTGTTGTAGTTTGGATTGATAGTCTTGCGATCAAGCACTAGGGCTTGGTATCTATCATATTCTACAAGGTCGCCTATGTCTATCTTTTGTCTCATGTAGTGCTATAATACCGTAAAGTATTCGGTTCTGTCAAGGAAAAGTCTGCCATCATTAAGTAGAACCAAAGCATCGTTACCGTCATGATAAAGTTTCGTGACGATGCCAGTTGCGCCGTTTTGCCAGTTAAGCCAAACGTGTGGGTCTTCAAATCTCACGATGTCACCCACCTTCGGTGTTCTCTTTGATCTTTCTTCTACGATTGGTGCCTTGTGCATAACTTATTCCTACGTGATTTGTTCTAATCGCTTCGTACAATCTTTGTTTGCTGACCTTATGATCCTTTGTGATGTAATGATCTCCGTTCTTGTCACTTTTACTTCTAGCACAGACTGCATAGTAAACATACTTTGGTGTCATCTTGTACACGAGGCCAATGATATTAGCGCCCTCTAATTGATTCCATATCATATCACCTATTCTTATGTTGTATACTTCAATCATTGTCTTCAATCTTTATTAACATATCAATGGGATATGTCTTAACTTGTGTCTTTCCAGATGGTGTCGTTTGCAAAACTTCATACCAATACTTATTAGGCGGAGGCAAACACTTTAGGACAATCGCTGTGCTTCGTAAGCCTTTTGGAATGGTAGCTAAATACCCTTCACGAGCAATCCATACCATGTCAGCCTCTTTGATATAATCAGTCGTGGTAGTCTTCGTCATAAGGCCAGCATCCATACATATCTATTGTCTCTTGTTTCCAATCTCTGCTGTTATTGTAACCATTTGTAAGCGGCTTGTCAAGTGTCACTTTGTTTTTTGGCTTAGGTTTATTTATTTGATCGTGCTTCTCTGCTAAACCTTGTACTCGTGCGGGTAAGTAGCTTGAATCTCCACCCTGAAAAACTCTTAGTTTCTCACCTCGATCCAGATAAAGTGTGGGGTCACATTCTTTCACAATATCATGTTTAAGAATCTCACAGGCTGTTAAGCCCTTAACTCTTGTTCTCATATTACCATCGATAATTTCAGTCACAGGTACACTAAATTTTCCAGAGTTACCCACTTTGATTACATGCCTCTCACCCTGATAAAAAAAAGAGATTGCCTTAATTATCTGTTCTTTCATTTCTTCTTTCTCCTCCTTAGCTTCTTTAAATCAGACTCGTGAACATAAATTGGTGAGGTCTCATCAATAATTAGTATTTTGTAGACCCTAGAGTTCTTTGCCGCTCGGGTAATTGGAAGAGCGTTTACTTCCAGCACCATACAAGTCTTGTCGGCAAAGTGCCAGGTGGCGCGCATACCCCTTGGAACAGCGCCAGTTTTCTCATCTGTATTTGCAATATCAAGACGATTGCTGGAACGGATTTGTACCATGTCGCCTACTGCAAACTTTTCTGGTGCATCATACGAAGCTAACACCTTCATGGCGTACTTGTTCTTGCAGAGTTTATTGTATTCTCCAAGAGAAAGAACATGGCCATCGGGATCACCCAGAACCTTGTTTACAATATCCTTAAAATAAACTTGATATTGTCCATCATAATACTTTGCACATTTAATTGCAATATCTCTTTGTTCTGAGCCATAGTTCTTGGCCCATTTCTGTGCTTCTCGAATTTTGTCCATGTTATATTTATCAGTCAACTTCAAAAGATGCCTCTCTTGTGAGAAAGAAAGTCTACCTTTTTGTTTAAACTGGTGCTCCAAAGAATCTACGAAACCTTGTTCCCATGTATTCATATAGTCTGCGTGATATTGTAAGTGATTAAATGCGTTCTGATAATCTATTGATGCGTCACTCATAGTTTTTTAATCCTATCTGATAAAACGTACATTGGTTTCGAGTCTCCAACATACATAACTTTAACACAATAAACTGAATCGAATAGTTTGTTATCCTCAAAACCAAGGACAACAGCCGTGGACTCGGCAACGGGATTGATAACCATATCTCCAACTTTGTAATCAAGCTTTCTCACTTGCATCTCCATTGTTTGTTATAATTATATTATAGGCTATTTTGGCGTGATTGTCAAGACTTTTTTCTTGTTGGGAACCTTCCTTGGTTACCCATACCATCATAATCGATGATGTCTGGATTAGTGTGAAGAGGTATGACTTCTGCATTTTGAGTATCTTTTTTCTTATCAGTTTCTCTATCGCTATCGAATCCTACGACCACCTTTTTTATTGAAAAAATCATCATAGAGGTGCCAAACACGACTGTAAGAACCTTACAAAACTCAATTAAGTTTGCACTTAACATTACTCCTCCTTGTAATAATTAGCTAGGCCCATTAAAGTTGGGGCCCAGAGACCAATGAAGATGCCAAATCGCTCTGCATGAGCAGGATCAACCTCTCCGACCGAAACCCACGTCACAATGGACACTGCCACTGACGCCAGAGACGCAAAGAAGCATAGGTTTGATAAATTTTTGTTGCTTTTCATAATAATTTCCTTTCTTTAAAAGCTATTACAGCATTATACTGTAAATTATAATAAATTTTAAGTTTTTTTGCTTTCGCAAATTTCTTCTGTGAATCTACCAGATTTTTCAATAAGTCTATTGACTTTATGTTCCTCCGATAGCCATTCCCAAGACATAAGACTGGCGACCCTTATTTCATCTGGTTGTTTAAAGTATCTTTCAAGCCACCTCTGACGAGTCCAACCTTCCATCCATATTTGAACCGGTGGTACGTAAATATTATTTCCGCATCTAATAAATCTACATTCTCGCACGTAATTCCGCCTTTACGAGCATACAGGCAACATAAGGCGCTGCAATAGCGCAACCTAGCAAGACGGAACCCAGTAAGCACATATCTAGCAATTTATTTTTTATCATAATTCACCTCTTTTAATTCTATGCAATGATACCACCCGTTATCTCTACCATCAATAAAGACCATGTACGCCATGTAATCTGCATATGCCTCACAAATGCCTATTTTATTTAGGCGAGTGGACCAATACATTTTGCTGCATTTAAGATCTTTAGCCTTCATTAATAATACAAGCCGCATGCTCTTCTAAGGAATTCTGAGCTAGTTCTATTTTCTTCGCACTGAACATCAGTTATACACTCACATCGAGCCTGACCAGTGTAATCTCTCCTGGTGCATTCATCGTTGCACTCCGATAAGTGCCATATAGACTGCGGATTATTGCATGCACATACCACTACTTTTCTCTCTCTGAAGTGCTGGTCATCCTGCTCAATGTTATCTGCACACGAAAGACACATCAGAGATAGTATAATATACCTCACATATTTCCCCTCACAACACCGTATAGACCAACACAAAATGCGACGAAAGAAATTAAGAAAAAATCTCTAGCCGAGAACGCAAACATATGATGGTACTCTTCTGGGATAAAGTATCCCATATACAAGGAAAGCCCCATTTGAACAGCTCCTAGTGCCATAATAGCTCGGCTTATCATGTTACTAGAGTTATCTTCATCCGGCGAAGTCTCTTTACAAAATCCCTGTTTTTTTTTGGTATATGACCCGGTTTATTTACTCTTTTAAATTGACTCTCACTAAGTTCCGCCCATTCTCCACACTCTGGAAAATATACCATGTGCTTTCCATTAGCCTCTGAGTAGCAGATATAACAGCCCTCTTCTCCATTAATATTTCCGCAATCAAACAGCTCATAATCCTTAATACACTGGACAGCTTCGCCCTTAGTCATTTGCTATCCTTGCGAATGAGACCAGTTTGCCTAAGTATATCAGCGATACCTTGAGTGAGCGATAGCCTAGCTGCTTCACTAGCAAGATTATGTTGCTCACCTTTTTGCTCCTCAAGAAAATCTCTAACTGTAATAAAAGTTTTTTCGTAATTATTTTCTGCTTCTGTTATTTTTTTTGTATCTAAATTATCTATTTCAAGAAACATAGATTCCGAAATAGAACCATGACTTTCACTGTAAAATTTTGTTCTCAGTGTGCTGCCGTTCCTTATCTTTTCTGATCTCACTAGGGACATCCTTTTCTCTTATTAGTTGATAACTTTGGTATGCTACTATTGTATCTTGATTTAGACCATTTGTCAAAAGAATATTATAATATTCTCCATGAAGAATGCCAACAACTTTTCCATGTATTCTAGTTGGCTTACCAAACGGAAAATCTCTAATGTAAACTATATCGCCTCTCTCAAAGTCGTACATACTACCATAAATAGTATATCAGAAAAACATTTTACTTTGCAACATTAAACAAAAAGTATATAAAAATTAATAAAAGTACCCAACAGAAACCGTAAATAATTTGTTCTGATTGTGACCAAAAAACTGTGTTCGCTGTTAGAATATCTGTGCTTTTCACTCTTGGAAATACTTCCTCTCTTTTGGCAAATACTGTACTTCTCCAGTGTGGCACCATATAATATCACCGTTTGACAAAAGAAGCTTTATTTTACTAACCTCATTCGGCCCTTCTATAATCATTGCTACTCTACATTCCTCTGATTCATAAAGTCCATGTGCAGTAAATATATCCTTTATTTTAACTAGGTCCCCAACTCTCACACTACAACCTTTCTAAGTTTCAATAGAGCCAATTCTTTCTTTTTACACTCCAACATAATGTCGTGGTTTTGCCCATAACTTTCTACTGGTTTTTTGATATAATCTGAATGAGCTTGTTTACGTATTTTTGGGTCGCCTTGTTCAATCGCTCTTGACTCTGAGACGTGAACAACTGGCTTAACCCAGGGAGGCCAAGTTGATGCTGCGAGTTCGAGGGCTTCTTGCTCGGTGAGTCCTCCGGTGCAGAATCTATGGTGATGGTAATCGAAAACAATCGGGATTCCAGTTTCGTGGTGAATTTTGTCATAAATATCCTTTGTGCTCCACATGGAGGCTTTGTCGTCATTCTCTAATGTGAATCGTTTCTTGGTGTTCTCGTCAAGGCCACCAGGCCGCAAGAAGTTTTCAATAAAACGCTTCGCTGTTTTGTCTTTGTCGCCGTATGTACCGCCGACATGGATGTTGATCTTGTTGTAGTGGCTCGGCTCAAACCCCATCATGTCAAAGATGCGAGAGTGGTTGTTAAGTTCCTTGTATGTTTTCTCCACAACTTCAAAGTTTGGTGAAGCCAAACAACAGAACGGGCCAGGATGAAAGGTTAGGCGATGACCCATCTCCGTTGCATAGTCGCCTGCATAGCGCAGCCAATATTTGATCTCCATGTAGTCGGGTAATTCCCAGTAGTTGTACTCTGAACACCAAGGAAAGATGTCGGAAGACATGCGATAGAAATTAATGTTGTTATTTTCATTCCACACTAGAATCTTCATCAGGTCTTTAACATTTTGAAGGGCAAGTTCAGAGGCATACTTGATGCCTTTCTCCTTAAATGTTCGCTTGATCATGGACCGGTTGGTCGTGATGCGCTTAGACTTGGGCACCTCGGATAGTGTCATGTTGATACAGGCATAGCCATAGTTCATTGTATTACCTTTTGTTATTGTTTATAAATGTTATCACAGACAAGAACATTTGTCAAGTATTTACCGTAATAATTCTTCTTTAATAATCAGAGTTCCGTGATTGTAACTGTCTTTCTCGTGACAATGCCATTTGTACTCCTTCACTATGTTTTTAACAATATTTTTCATTAGTTGAGAATTTCCGGTAATTATGTAGCAGGGTAAATCCACAAAATTTAGAAAACTTCTAACTTTATCTTCAACATTCTGGTGTCTTGTTCCGTGTAAATCCAGTGTAGACATTATCTACCTCCCACTTAAAAAGCCAATGTATTGAGACATATCCCAGGTTCTTGTTTACTCTATCAGCTGCAGAAGTCCTTTCAAAAAAACCCTCGTGAGCAGTACCGGGCTGTATTTGAACTAGTGCTTTCTTTTTACTGATAATTTCTTTAGAATCTTGTTTTTCGGGGCTTTTAATTGATACTATAATTCCGATCCATTCTTTTCCATACAAAGCATGTGTCACCAAATCTCCAGGCTTTAAGTTTCTATCGTTTGACTTCCTTGGCCCCATTGCAAGATACCACCTAAACTAATTAATTCGAGCCTCACTTA
>NTLX01000075.1_pt1 | contig 19149 bp, 21 predicted proteins | sample 1251771 | NCBI WGS metagenome assembly NTLX01 (sample SAMN07250028, study PRJNA358725) | marine metagenome | isolation source: viruses from ocean water | place: Pacific Ocean: North Pacific Subtropical Gyre | collected 2015
ATGTTGCTCATCAAATGGACTTAGAAACTGCGACTGCATCTACTCAAGGTTCAATACTTTTAGAATCAGGTACGATCACATCTTCACTGACAAACAAAATTAGTGCATCATTTGGAACTGCGTATTTAAGAGGTGAAGCTGCATCAACAAGTTTATATGCAAATAGACCAAAAGAAGGTGATCTTATTTTTCACCCTGTTTTAAATAAAATATTTGAAGTCGCATTTGTTGATGAGGATGAACCATTTCATCAACTTGACAATAACCCTGTATATAAGTTAAGATGTAAATCATTTGAATATAGTTCTGAAGTGCTTGATACAGGTATTACAGAGATTGATGCTGTTGAGGATGCATTGACAGGTGATGCATTACAACATCAAGTAACACTTGAACAAACAAGTGCTTACACACAAAGTTTTGCTCTTGAGTTTTTTACACAAAAGAGTTATACAGATACTTTACTTGCAGAGACAGGCGACACTTTAGTTTCTGAATCAGATGATTCTTCTGCTGGTGAAAGCATACTTCTTGAAAACCCTGCTGATAGTGGTGTCGATAGTTATATCATTCAAGAAGACTATATAGTAGGAGATATGTCAACTGATACAACTGCTCAAAATGAATTGTTTGAGTCAGAGGACGAAGATATATTAGACTTCAGCGAATCTAATCCATTCGGTGATGCTGGGAGAACATAATGTTAGGAACACAATTTTATCATGAAACAATAAGAAAAATGGTCGTGACTTTTGGTACGATATTTAACAATATTAATATTGTTAGAAAAGACAATAATGGAAACATAACTCAAAAAATGAAAGTTCCATTAGCATATGGACCAAAACAAAAATTTTTAGTAAGATTAGATCAAGATGCTAATTTAGATTCAAAGGTTGCAATAACTTTACCACGTATGGGTTTTGAAATACAAAACTTAACTTACGATGCAACAAGAAAATTAAATCGTGTTCAAAAATTTAAAAAAGTAAAAGGTTCCAAAGCAAATCAATTAGACACTCAGTTTATGCCTGTTCCATATAATCTTGATTTTGAATTGTATGCAATGGCAAAACAATCAGATGATGCTTTACAAATAGTTGAACAAATACTTCCATACTTCCAACCAGATTACACAGTAACAATGAATGACATGGCTGACATGGGGATCAAAAGAGACATCCCTATAATACTAAACTCTATAAGTTATGAAGATAGTTATAGAGGAGACTTCAATGAAAGAAGAGCAATAATTTATACTTTGACATTCACTGCTAAATTTTATCTATATGGCCCAGTCGTATCAAGTAAAGTTATCAAACAAGTTCAAGTTGATCAATACGCAGATATGCCTGTACAAGCACCAACTAGAGAACAAAGATATACAGTGACACCTAATCCTACAACTGCTGATGCTGATGATGATTTTGGATTTAACGAAACAGTATCATTTTTTGAAGATGCAAAAAACTTTAATCCAGCAACAGGTGAGGATGAACCTAAATGATGATAAATGATATTCAAATCAAAAACAGTTAACTTAGATATAACACATAGATGTACTTTACAATGTGCTAAGTGTTCAAGACAAGATCCTAACTATGTTTATGATAAGAGAGATACGACACTTGAAGAGTTTGATAAAATAACAGATTATTATCAAGAGATAATTTTTTGTGGACAAATTTCTGATCCTATTTTTCATCCACAGTTTGATGAGTTTTTAAAAATGTGTAAGGATAAAAAAGTCTTTGCAGAGGTTCATACTGCAGCCAGTCATCGTAAAAAAGAACAATATAAAAAATTTTTTGAAGCAAATACAGATGCCAAATGGGTTTTTGGTATAGACGGATTGCCAAAAGATAGTCATAAGTATAGAATAAATCAAGACGGTGAGTATCTTTTTGATATAATGTTATTGGCAAAAAAAGAATATGATATAAACGTGTCTTGGCAATATATTGTTTTTCCTTACAATGAAGATGATTTATTTACTGCAATGGGTATTGCAAGAGATAATGATATCAACTTTTTAATTATCGAGTCATCTAGATTTGATGATGAAGAACAATTACCTGATCTTAATAATAAACAATATGAAATGGTATATGATTTTAAACCTCAGTGCATAAGTGCTGAAAAAGAACATGGACACACATCAAAAGGATTTGTTTTGCCTTGTTGTTGGTCTGATGTAAATAAAAATCAGATACCTGAATTGACGTTAGATCATTTATCATTGACAAATGCAGATAATATAGATACAATAATTACGTCAAAAGAATGGACAGATTTTGCAGAAAGACTAAAAACTAATCCACCAGAATATTGTAAAAGATATTGTGGATATAAAAAGAAAACAAGTATAAGATCAGAGATAAATTTTAATGACAGAAAATATTGATAAAATAATAGACAAAGCACTAGGTGTTGTTGAGGAAGAAAAGAAACAATCCAAAAAACAAGTTGTAATACCTAGACCAAAAGAAAATGATGATGTTGATGCTGATTATCAATATCAAAGAGAAAATTTTTATGCTCTTATTGAAAGAGGCCAAGATGCTGTTGAAGGCATATTAGAACTTGCTCAAGAATCTGATCATCCACGTGCATATGAAGTTGCAGGTAATCTAATAAAGTCAGTCGCAGATGTGACAGAAAAACTTGTTGATTTACAAACAAAAATGAAAAAATTAAAAGAAGTTCCTAATAAAGGCCCTAACAATGTGACAAATGCTTTGTTCGTTGGATCTACTACAGAGTTACAAAAAATGTTAAAAAAGAAAGATGATTAATTTAGAAAACTCTACAGTTGATCTAGACATATCAAACAAATGCACTTTAGAATGTAATAGATGTGAACGTCAAGAGTTACGTAGTTTGAATATGGATGTGCCTGGTGGTGACATGTCTGTTGATGATTTTATTAAAGTTTGTGATTATTATGGAAGTGATGAAAATTACATAGCATTCTGTGGACCCATTAGTGATCCTATATTCAATCCAAATATTTTAGAATTTTTAAAAATTGCATATGAAAAAAATAAACGTGTAAAGATTCATACTGCTGCAACATCAAAAAATAAAAAGATTGATTGGTATGAAAAGGCATTTGATATCAATCCAAATGCAAGGTGGATATTTGGTTTAGACGGACTACCTAACAAAAGTTGGATTTACAGAGTTAATCAAGATAGTGATTTAATCTATGATGCAATGATATTATGTGCAAAAAAGAATATGGATGTAATATGGCAGTATTTAGTCTTTGGTTATAATGAAGATCAAATAGAAGAAGCAAAAGATATTGCTGAGAATAATAATATTACATTAGAGATAAATCATACATCTAGATATATTGATCATGACATATACAAACCAACAAATGATGTTGTTAACGAAACAAAAAAAACTGTAGAGTATGGATTTTATCCAAGATGTTTATCAAACAATAGACCACCATACGTAAGCGCAACAGGTCAAATACTTCCTTGTTGTTGGGTTGATCAACCCACTGTAAATTTATTAAAAAATGATCCTGTGTTGGCAACGTTAAACAGAGAAGATTTTAATATTAAAAATGTTGAAAATATAAAAGACGTATATAAACATGAAGTGTATAAAAAGTTTTACAATGATTTAATAAATAATCATGATAGTTGTTCAGAATATTGTAAAAAAAAATGTTCGCAAAAAATGGAAAACCCAACTAGAATTAAAAAACGTTATGGAAAATTATCTAGGAAATCCTAATTTAAAAAAAGTTAACACTGTTCAAGAATATACAAAAGAACAAATTCTTGAATATCAGAAGTGTATGGATGATCCTTTATATTTCATAGAGACATATATGAAAATTATATCTCTTGATGAGGGATTGATAGACTTCAAACCATATAACTTTCAAAAAGAAATGATTGGCACATTTCATAAAAATCGTTTTACAATTTGTAAACTTCCAAGACAATCAGGTAAATCTACAATCATGTTGTCATATCTTTTACATTATGCTTTATTCAATGCAAATATTAACATTGCAATATTGGCAAACAAAGCTGCAACTGCCAGAGATTTATTAGGTAGATTACAACTTGCGTATGAAAATCTACCGACATGGTTACAACAAGGGATAATGTCATGGAACAAAGGTTCTCTTGAACTAGAAAATGGATCTAAAATATTAGCATCATCAACATCAGCATCTGCTGTTCGTGGTAGTTCATACAACATAATATTCTTAGATGAGTTTGCATATGTTCCAGCAACGATTGCCGATGAGTTTTTTAGTTCAGTTTATCCTACAATATCATCTGGTAAGTCAACAAAAGTCATAATCGTATCAACACCTCATGGTATGAATATGTTTTATAAATTATGGAACGATGCGATACACAAAAGAAATACATACGTTCCTATTGAGGTACATTGGAGTGAAGTACCTGGTCGTGATGAGAAATGGAAAGAAGAGACAATAAAAAATACAAGTGAACAACAATTTAGAACAGAGTTTGAATGTGAGTTTCTAGGATCAACAAATACATTAATTAATCCAACAAAACTAAGACAGTTGTCTTACAAAGATGCACTGACATATAACGCAGGGTTATCAGTATATGAGAATCCAATAAAAGACCATATCTATTTTATGACGTGTGATGTATCTAGAGGAACTAAAAATGACTGTTCTGCGTTTACTGTGATAGATGTAACACAAATACCATACAAAATAGTTGCATGTTTTAAAGACAATGAGATAAAACCACTAATGTTTCCTCATAAAATTAACAATGTTGCAAAAGCGTACAATCATGCGTTTGTATTAGTTGAAGTAAATGATATTGGAGAACAAGTATCTAATAATTTACACTATGATTTAGAGTATGATAATATCGTTATGTGTTATATGCGTGGACGTGCAGGTCAGATTATGGGTGGTGGATACTCTGGTGGTAAAGCACAAATGGGAGTTCGCACAACAAAGGCAGTAAAAAAACTAGGATGTTCTAATTTAAAACAAATTGTGGAGTCTGATAAACTTATCATAGAGGATTTTGACATAATCAATGAATTATCAACGTTTATTGTCAAGGGTAATCAAATACAGGCCGAAGAAGGATGCAATGATGATCTTGCAATGTGTTTAGTATTATTTTCATGGGCGTGTGATCAAACATATTTCAAAGAACTAACAGATGTTAATATACGTGCAAAGTTATACGCAGAGACACAAAATCAACTTGAGTCTGATATGTCACCTTTTGGATTTGTTGATAATGGTGTTGACGATCCTTATGAAACAAGTGAATATGGTCAAGTGTGGACTACAGTAGATATCCCTAGATTTGATGATGATTAAAGTAGTTCAATCAAATCATTATCTAATTTTATCCAACAATTATGACAAAGTATTTTAGAACCATTCATAAGTTCTATTATTTCTTCTCTTGATCCGTTTATTGCAGTTGTTTTTGATTTTTTACGTATCTCAGAGTCATGTGGATGAAATTTAAGACAAACAGTTTCAGACTCACCACAACTTGCACAAGACTTATCAGATAAATGAGTATTCAACCATGCAACACGTTTATTATAGTGCCTTCTTGCGACTTTCTTAATAGTCTCTTTGTATTTTTCATAATGTGTTTGCATAATTATATTTATATATACATAGTATATAAAAAGCGTGTTGTAGAAAAATTAATTTCTATAAATAATCATGAAATTACAAAGATATTATCTTAAAAGGAGACAATCATGCCTAGTACATTCGGCGTTTCACCTGGCGTTCAGGTAAGAGAAGTAGATTTAACGAATGTAGTACCTGCAGTTGCAACATCTATTGGTGCAATCGCTGGACCATTCGAAAAAGGCCCTGTTTCTAGTGTCACAACAATTAGTTCCGAAGAGGAGTTAGTAGAGATTTTTGGTAAACCAAATGCTGAAAATTTTGAAGTTTTCTTTACTGCGGCAAACTTCTTAGGATATACAAATGCCCTAAAAGTTGTTAGAACGGAATCTGGTGTTTTAAACGCTGGTGCGAACAGTGGAGTATTAATCAGAGATACAGACCATTATTTAAATTCATTTGCAGCAGGTGAAGGTTCACATGGTGAGTGGACTGCAAGAACTGCTGGAACATGGGGTAATTCACTTGGTGTTTCATTATGTCCAAGTGCAACTGCATACGAACAAATGATTAGTTCATCAAGTCTAACAGTTGGTGAAGATGCTGCAGGTTCAACAACTATCGCTGTTGACGACATAGATTTAGCAAGTAATGTTATCGCAGTTGGTGACATCGTATCATTCTTCCAAGATTCAGCAGGTGCAACACCTGTGACTGGTGAGACTGGTAAACAATATGAAGTTACTGCTGTTGATACAAGTGCCAACACAATGACAATCAAAAGATTAGATGATCCAAACGGTGGTGGAACATTTAATATCATACCTGATAATTCATTTATTAAAAGACGTTGGAGATTTTACGATTTATTCAATGGTGCTCCAGGCACATCATCATACGCAACAAACAATCAAAGAGGTACAAATGACGAACTTCATTTTGTTGTTTATGACAGAACTGGTGCAACAACAGGGTTTTCTGTAGATTCAAACGGACAGAGAACAAACTCAGTTATTGAGACATTCTCAAACTTATCAAAACACCCTAATGCAAAAAATGAATCTGGTTCATCAATCTATTACCCAGATTATGTTTACTCAAACTCAGAGTTCATTTATTGGACTGATCATATTTCTGCAGGTACAAATTGGGGAACTAATTTAACAGGAACAACAGCATTTACAGACGTTATTGTTGTTGTTGTGGATGAACTAACTGGTGGAACAGATGATTATGCTGTGACTGCTGGTGAAACAAAAACTGCATATGAAAAGTTTGAAGATGATGCAACTGAGGATGTAAACTTAATTCTTGGTGGTGAATCATCAATCGTAGCAGATTCACAATCAGCATACGATACACATGCAACAATGATTAACGATATTGTTACTGCAAGAAAAGACTGTCTTGGTTTTGTATCACCTCGTAGAGGTGCAGTTGTGGGAGTTACAGACTCAGCAACACAAACTCAGAGAGTAAGTGAAGATGCGGCAACTGTTCCAAGTTCATCATTCTTAGTTCTTGATAGTGGATACAAATACATGTACGACAAATACAACGATACATTTAGATTTGTACCTCTAAACGGCGATGTTGCTGGAACATGTGCAAGAACAGATGCAGTAGCAGATTCATTCTTCTCACCTGCTGGATATAACAGAGGTAGAATTAGAAATGCAATCAAACTTGCTTACAACCCAAATCAAACACAAAGAGATGAGTTGTACAGAGGAAGAGTCAACCCAGTTATCAATCAACCAGGTCAAGGTGTTGTTCTATTTGGTGATAAAACAGCATTGACAAATCCTTCAGCATTTGATAGAATAAACGTTAGAAGATTGTTTATCTTATTAGAAAAAGCAATCTCAACAGCTGCTAAATTCCAACTCTTTGAGTTCAATGATGAATTTACAAGAGCACAATTTAGAAGTTTGATAGAACCTTTCCTAAGAGACGTACAAGGTAGAAGAGGTATCACAGACTTTAGAGTTATAGCAGATGCAACAAATAACACAGGTGAAGTTATTGATAGAAACGAATTTGTCGCAGACATCTTTGTAAAACCAAATAGATCAATCAACTTTATCCAACTAAACTTCGTTGCGACACGAACAGGTGTAGCGTTCACTGAAGTAGCAGGAGCAGTATAATGGCAAACATAGACGATTTTAAAGCAAATCTCGCTGGTGGTGGTGCTCGTGCTAATCAGTTTAGAGTGACTATCACACCTCCAACAGGTATCGCAATTGGTTTAGATGTTAGAAACGCATCATTCTTATGTAAGGCATCGAACTTACCAGGTCAAACACTTGGAGAGATTCCGGTGCCATTTAGAGGAAGAAATGTATATATCGCAGGTGATAGAGAGTTTGAAACTTGGTCAACCACTTTCATCAACGATACAACTTTCAATGTAAGAAATGCTATTGAAAGGTGGATGAACGGTATCAACGATCTTGCAGAAAACACAGGTGTTACTTCTGCAACTGATTATCAAGCAGACTTATTTGTTGATCAATTAGATAGAGATGATACAGTTCTTAAAACTTATATTTTAAGAGCATGTTTTCCACAGGCAATAGGACAGGTTGATTTATCTTACGATACAACTAATGCATTGGAAGAATTTGAGGTGACTTGGAGATATCAACACTTTGAAACAAGTGGCGTGAACTTCTAATTTACCTACTATAAATAGAAAGTAGGAGCTTAATTATGGCAGAACTATTCGGATTTAAATTCGAAAGAATCAAAGATAGCGGTAGTACAGAGAAATTTACTCAACCCTCAGCTGATGACGGTACAGTTGAAGTCGCAGGTGGGGGTCACTACGCTACTGTCTTAGATCAAGATGGTAGAGATAGAAGCGAGTATGATCTTATCAAACGTTACCGAGATATTTCACAACAACCAGAGTGTGACAGTGCGATTGAAGACATCGTAAATGAAGCAATTGTTTCAAACGAAAGAGATCAATCAGTAAGCATTGTATTAGATCAACTTCCATATAGAAAAAATGTAAAAGATAAAATCAGAGAGTGTTTTGATGAGACACTATCACTTCTAGACTTTGATACAAAAGGTCATGACATTTTTAGAAGATGGTATATCGATGGTAGAATTTATTATCACAAAGTTATTGATACCAAAAATCCAAGAATGGGAATAAAAGAAGTTAGATATATTGATCCAAGAAAAATTAAAAAAGTAAAAGAAGTAACAAAAGTTCCTAAATCATCTGGGCCAGAGTTGATCAAGAAGTCAGTTGATTATTATGTCTATAATGAAAAAGGTCATAATATGAACTCAACACAAGGTGTAAGAATATCACCTGATGCAATTACGTATTGTGTATCTGGTCTTACTGATGCAAATAAAAATATAGTTTTATCTTATTTACATAAAGCAATCAAACCTGTTAATCAGTTAAGAATGATTGAAGACTCTTTAGTCATTTATAGAATATCAAGAGCACCAGAAAGAAGAATCTTTTATATTGATGTTGGTAATTTACCAAAAGTAAAAGCAGAACAATATTTAAAAGATGTGATGCAAAGATATAGAAACAAACTTGTTTATGATGCAAAGACAGGTGAGATTCGTGATGATAGAAATCATATGTCAATGTTAGAAGACTTTTGGTTACCAAGAAGAGAAGGTGGAAGAGGAACAGAAATATCAACACTACCTGGTGGACAAAACTTAGGTGAGATAGATGATATAATTTATTTTCAAAGAAAATTATATCGATCTTTAAATGTTCCAATCTCAAGATTAGAAGCAGAACAAAACTTTTCTCTTGGTAGAACAACTGAGATAACAAGAGATGAATTAAAGTTTTCTAAATTTGTACAAAGAATAAGAAAAAAGTTTACACCATTATTCAATGACATTTTAAAATCACAATTAGTTTTAAAGAACGTCATTAATATTGAAGAATGGAATGACATCAAAGAGCATATACAATATGACTTTATGAAAGACGGACATTTTGCTGAGTTGAAAGATGCAGAGATACTAAGAGAACAGTTGGATCAACTTGGTCAAGTCGAAGGTTACATAGGAACATTCTTTTCAAAATCGTGGGTTCAAAAGAATATTTTAAAAATGACAGACTACGAGATTGAAGAAATGAGAAAACAAATAAACATTGAAGCAGGTAATCCACCAGATGAAGGTGGTGTAAATATTGGCGATAACGATGGTATAACAAATGAACCATTGAAGACGCAACAAGAACCTGAAGAACCACAAGGAGATAATAATGAGCAGTAAAGATGTAGTTGATGCACTTGCAAAAGGAAAAACATTAGACGCTGAAGATGCATTCAAAGATACAATGAAAGATAAAGTTGCAGATGCACTTGAGACAAAAAAAGTAGAAGTTGCACAAAGTTTCGTCAAAAATCATTTACCTGATGAAACACAAAGTGAAACTCAACCAGAAGAAAAGGAAGATGAGTAAGTTCAACGATTTATATACATCGATTTTCGAGAAAGATGAACATAAAAAAACGAAATCTTATCGAAAACTTGCGCCAAAAATGAAGAAAGCAGTAGATGAATTGTTTAAAAAGCTTGATACCAAGGGCTCAAATTTCCTAAATAATTTTGAGAAAACAATAACAGATGTCTCAAAAAGGTATCGTGTACCTGAAAAACAGTTATACGATTATTTCGAGAATGAGGCAATGGATATATTAAAGTAAGGAAAATATGGCAGTAGTAGTACAAACACTAAGAGATTCAGACTTTGAAACAATAATCAAGGTTACAACAACATCAACAAATTCAGCTGCGAGTATCCTAGATGCTTCTGCCTTAACAGGTGCGTCCACAGATCCTAGATTATCAATAGTGGCATGTAGTTGGTCAGTAACATCACAAACAGATATTTTATTTGACGCAACATCTGACGTTGTTGCATTATCACTAAATGGTAGTGGTCATTTTAACGCATCAGCAGTTGGATTTCCGTCAATCCCTAACAATGGTGGTTCTGGTGTGAGTGGTGACATACTATTAACAAATGGATCTGCATCAGTAGGATTCGTCATATTAAAATTTAGAAAGACTTCGGGGTTTGATAACTTAAGCTAATGAATACAGTAAAACTTATAACAGAGGCGAATGATTTTAGTACATCAAATTATATTATTGAACAAAAAGAAGACGGCAAAAAAGATTACAAAATAAAAGGTATCTTTATGCAATCTAACATAAAGAATAGAAACGGAAGAGTATATCCGAGAGAAGTTCTTATGAAAGAAGTAAAGAACTATGATTCTAAGTTCATACAAAAAAACAGAGCGTTTGGTGAACTTGGACACCCAGATGGTCCAACTGTAAATTTAGACAGAGTATCACATATGATTACAAGTCTAAAACCAGAGGGTGATAATTTTATAGGTGAAGCGAAGATAATGTCAACACCTATGGGTGAGATTGTAAAATCACTCATGGATGAAGGTGCGACATTAGGAGTTTCATCAAGAGGTATGGGGAGTTTAGACCAAAGAGGTGGTGTAAACTATGTGAAAAATGATTTTAAACTTGCAACCGCAGGTGATATCGTGGCAGATCCATCGGCACCTTCCGCCTTTGTAGAGGGAATAATGGAAGGTAAAGAGTGGGTTTGGGATCACGGATCATTGGTTGAAGCACAAGTTTACGAAATGAAAGAAAGAATTGAAAAAAGAGTTAGAGCAAGACAAAACAAGGAACAAGCATTAGAGTTTGCGAAGTTTCTTAAAATGCTTTAATTTATAAATAATTATGTATAAATATAAAAAAAGGAGAACATCCCCATGGCTAACGAACTAGACAAAACCATTGAGGAATTAGAAGCGGAAGTTTTGGCTGAACTAGAGGAAGCCGCACATGATGCTCCTAAAAAGAATGCTGCTCCTGCCGAACCTATGGTAGCAGCTCCAAAAGATGGTGCAACAAACGTAGAAAAAGGTGCTAAACCTGCCGAGGTAGGTGCCGCTTCTGTCGCTGCTGGGAAATCTGGTAAAGAGATTACGAATGACCCTGCACAAAAAGGCGAAGTAAAACCTGAACCTGCCCCAAAACTCAAAGAAAAGAAGCACAAAGAAGAAGGTATGCATGACTTAAACAAAGAAGGTATGCATAAAATGGAAAAAGTCCATAAAGAAGGTGCTCACGAAGACGATGAAGACAAGGAAAAACTAAAGGCTGGCGCTCACGATAAAGAAGAGGGCGAAGACGATAGTGGTATGGAAGGTATGCACAAAGAAATGGATCATGGCAAAATGAAAGAAGATATGATGAAGGCTATGAAGTCAATGAAAAAAGACGACATGGTTGAATTATATGCTCAATATATGAAGAGTGCTATGAACATGACTAAAGACGAGATGTATCATGAGATGATGAAAGGAATGGAAAAAATGTCAAAAGGCAAAATGGAAAAACTCCATGCTGCTTATCATTCCGAAATGGGTCATGCAAACGATGACGAGAAAGATGCAAAAACAGAAGAAAGACTAGCATCTGTAAACGTTAAAGAACACGTTGACGCATTACTATCATCTGATAGCAATCTTTCAGAAGAATTTAAAGTTAAAGCTGCAACAATTTTTGAAACTGCTGTAAAATCTAAGATCAGAGAAGAGATCAAAAGATTAGAAGAAGAGTATCAGTCAGAATTAAGAACTGAAGTTGCTGATGTACATGAAACACTAACAAACAAAGTTGACAACTACTTAAACTATGTGGTTGAAGAGTGGATGAAAGAAAACGAACTTGCTCTTGAGCGTGGTCTCAAAGGCGAAATCGCTGAAGATTTCATCTCAGGTCTAAAAACATTGTTTGAAGATCATTACATTGATGTGCCAAACGAGAAGTACGATGTACTTGAGGCACAAGCTGAAAAAATTTCTAAGTTAGAAGAGAAGTTAGAAAAAACAATTCAAGAAGTTGTTGATGCGAAGAAATCTAACGGATCACTAATAAAAGAAAAGGTTATTAAAGATGTAACATCTGATTTAACCGACACAGAAATTGAGAAATTTGAGTCTCTTGCTCAAGACGTAGAATACACTGAAGAGGGCGTTTATACTGAAAAGTTAAACACACTTAAGGAATCCTACTTCCCAAAACAGAAGGTTCAAACCGAAACACATGATGAAGTAGAAACTGGCACCGCTGTAGAGGACTTGAATGAAGACAGTTCAATTGCAGCCTATATGTCTGCGATTGGCAGAACAGTCAAGAGTGCGAAATAATAAATAGTAAGATATAAAGAGGAGAGACGAATGTTTCAAACACAAAACTTACAAGAAAAGTGGCAGCCAGTCCTTGAGCATCCCGATTTACCAAAAATTGATGATGCCTACAGACGAGCTGTTACTACTGTCATCTTGGAAAACCAAGAAAAAGCGTTAAGAGAAGACAGAGCGTTCTTAGGTGAAGCTGCACCAACAAACGCAACTGGTTCTTCAATTGACAATTGGGACCCAATCCTAATTTCATTAGTAAGACAATCAATGCCAAATCTTATTGCGTATGATGTCTGTGGTGTTCAGCCAATGACTGGCCCAACAGGTCTTATCTTTGCAATGAGAGCAAGAGCAAAATCACAAGCAGGCGCACAAGCGTTGTTTGACGAGGAAATTCCATTTCTATCAAACCAAGACGCTGCAGGCGACACAGGTGCTGGTGATCAGTCAGGTACTAACCCTGCTGTTCTAAACGATTCACCTGCTGGAACTTACACATCTGCTACTGGTATGACAACAGCACAGGCTGAAGCATTAGGTGATACAACCGCTGATGCTTTCGCAGAAATGGCTTTCTCAATCGAGAAGCACACTGTGACTGCCGTATCAAGAGCTTTAAAAGCAGAATACACAATGGAACTTGCACAAGACTTAAAAGCAATCCATGGTTTAGATGCAGAGACAGAGCTTGCTAACATTTTATCAGCAGAAATCTTAACAGAGATCAACAGAGAAGTGATCAGAAACATCTACTTCTCAGCTGTAAAAGGTGCTCAAGTAAACACAACAAACGCAGGTATCTTTGACTTAGACACAGACTCAAACGGTCGTTGGTCAGTTGAAAAGTTCAAAGGACTTCTTTTCGGTCTTGAAAGAGATGCAAACGCAATCGGACAAGAAACACGAAGAGGTAAAGGTAATATCATCATTACATCTGCTGACGTTGCTTCTGCTTTACAAATGGCTGGTGTTCTAGATTACACACCTGCATTATCAACTAACTTAAACGTAGATGATACATCAACAACTTTCGCTGGTGTATTAAACGGTAGATACAGAGTGTATGTAGATCCATATGCTGCAAACGTATCTGCATCACAATACTACATTGTTGGTTACAAAGGTACATCACCTTATGATGCTGGTATGTTCTATTGCCCATATGTTCCACTACAAATGGTGAGAGCAGTTGGTGAGAACACATTCCAACCAAAGATTGGCTTTAAGACAAGATATGGTATCGCTGCAAACCCATTCCACACAGGAAAAGTGGCTGCATCTACAGATGGTGCGATCTCTATCGATGCTAACTCTAACAAATACTACAGAAGAGTTAAAGTTGCAAACTTAATGTAATCTTACTATCATAAAATTAAGAGGGGGCTTCGGCCCCCTTTTTTATTTCTACTAAATAATATTATGACAACAGTAAAAAGACAACCAACGACTATGGACTATGTTAGTCCTACACAGTTTAAGTTTACAATAACACAATTACCTAAAGTTGAATTCTTTGTAACAAACTGCAATCTACCTGGCATTAGTCTTGGTGAAACTATATTTCCTACACCTTTCAAACCAATACCTGTACAAGGAGACGAACTTACTTTTGATAATCTATCAATAGGTTTCCAAGTATCAGAGAATCTAGAAAACTATATTGAATTACATAACTGGTTATTAGCGATTGGATTTCCTAAGTCAAGACAACAATTCGCAACACATAGAAGTACAACATCAAACACTTCAAATACAACTAGAGGTGGAACGACAAATGATATTGGTAAAGTCGAGTTGCAAACACCTGCTAATCCAATGTTTTCTGATGCAACGCTTACAATTTTATCAAACAAAAACAATCCGTTAGTTGAAGTAAGATTTGAGGATTTATATCCAACAACGTTGTCTGCGTTAGAATTTACACAAGAAGAAACAGATGTTACTTACATAAAAGCGACATCAGAATTTACATATAAATATTACGAAATAATTACATTATAATTGACTTTTAGTTAATATTATGTTAGGATACTTATTATGACCTTAGATGAATTAAAACAAATCGTTTACAAACAATTACCCGTAGATAAAGATCACTTAGATACAGAGTCTTTGAGAAACCAAGAACTATATGCAAAGTTCATAGATTATAAAACTAACTTTGATTTTTTACTTGCAAAAGCAAAAGGTGAGTACAAAGTTTTATATAAAGAAAAATGGGAATATTATGGTGGAAAAGCAGACGCAAAAATATATGTCACAAAACCATTTGATCTCAAAGTATTGAAAAATGATTTACATATCTACATAGAATCTGATAAAGAAATAATTGATGCAGAAAATAAAATAGTTTATTTAGAAACTACTGTAAAATATATTGATTATGTTCTGAAATCAATTCAGTCTAGAGGGTGGGATATAAAAAATGCAATTGAGTGGAAAAAGTTCGAAGCCGGAATGGTTTAGTAAAGTTCAACAAATGAGAAACGAGGAAGTTGACTTCCTCTATGAAATGGTTGAACAAACTGAAGGTGACATACTTGAGATAGGTATGGGTGGTTCTACTTTTGCATTTTTAGATGCCACAAAGGATACAGATAGACAAGTTTGGTCAATCGATATGAAAAATAAACTTGAAAAATATTATGATTATATTCCACAAGACTATCAAGAGAGATTAAATTTTATTCAAGCAGATTCACATCAAACAGTATTGCGAAAAGAGTTTGGATTATTATTGATTGATGGTGATCATCATTTTGATGCAGTAAGAAAAGATACAATGTCATTTTGGTCAAACGTAAGTGATGACGGATTAATTTTGTATCATGATTATGATTTAAAAGAAGTAAATCAATTTGTTGATTCATGGATATATGATTTTGAATATGCCTTAGTTCATAAAATACAAAACAATCTCATCGCACTAAAAAAAGTATGATCTTCGTACATAAACTAAATGATGTCTACCTTCAGGTAGAATGTGAACCACATGTTTCAAGAGAGTTAAGTTCGTTCTTTGAGTTTGAAGTGCCTGGTGCAAGATTCATGCCTGCATATCGTAATAGAATGTGGGATGGTAAGATTAGATTATTCTCACAAAAAACAAATAAAATTTATGTTGGATTACTTTCATATCTTGAAGATTTTTTTAAAAATAATGAACTAGAATATGTTTTACATGAAAATGTAGAAGATAAAAAGTCGATAAATGTAAATGATGTAAATGGATTTGTTAAGTCTTTGAAGATCCCTTTTGAAGCAAGAGATTATCAATTTGATGCAATATGCACTGCGATTGAAAAATCAAGAAGATTATTTTTATCACCAACTGCATCAGGTAAGTCTTTTATCATCTATTGTTTAGTTCGTTATTATAGAATGATGAATAAAAAAATATTAATATTAGTTCCAACGACATCGCTTGTGGAACAAATGACAAGTGATTTTATATCATATGGTTGGGATGATGATAACATACATAAAGTTTATTCAGGTTATGATAAACAAACAGATAAACCTGTAGTTATATCTACATGGCAATCGCTTTACAAACTTCCTAAAAAATATTTTGAACAATACCAATGTATCTTTGGTGATGAGGCACACACGTTTAAAGCAAAGTCACTTACTAGCATCATGGAAAAATTAGAAGATTGTCCTTATCGTTTTGGTTTTACTGGTACACTTGACGGAACACAAACACATAGATTAGTTTTGGAAGGTTTATTTGGAAAGGTAGAAAAAGTTATTTCTACAAAAGAACTTATGGATAAAAAAACATTGGCAAAATTAGATGCAAACTGTATCGTGCTTAAATATGGTGAAGATGAAAGTAAACAAATTAAAGATCATAAATATTCTGAAGAAATAAATTTTCTTGTAAGTCACAATAAAAGAAATACGTTCATCATTAATTTATGTAAAAGATTGAAAGGCAACACTCTATGTCTATTTCAGTTAGTCGAAAAACATGGTAATGTATTATACGATATGATGAAAGGTGATAATACTCATTATGTACATGGAGGCACAAGTGCTGAAGACAGAGAGAGGGTTAGAGAACTTGTTAACAATTCAAATAATTCAATCATCATTGCATCGTATGGTACTTTCTCTACTGGTATTAATATTCCTAATCTTAATAACATCGTGTTCGCAAGTCCAAGTAAAAGCAGAATACGTGTGTTACAATCAATTGGCCGTGGATTGCGTAAGTCCACAAATAAAGATTCCGTTTTAATTTATGACATATGCGATGATCTATCATACAAAGGTAAGAAGAACTTTACACTATTACATTTTGAAGAAAGAATAAATATATACAACGAGGAAAGTTTCTCATATAGGATAAACACAGTAAACATATGACACAACAAATAATAAAATTTAATTCAGGTGATCAAGTGATTTGTGATGTTATCAAAGATTCAGGTGATTATCTATCTATCGAAAACCCAATGAAAATGGATACAGTACCAAGAGTAACAAGAAAAGGTATTGTTGAATCGTTAACATTATCAAGATGGTTATATCCTTATAGTGAACAAAAGATATGCAAAGTAAGAAAAGATTCAATCACAACAATAATGTCTGCGTCTGAAGGTATGAAAACATTTTATAGAAGACAACTAGATCAAGGTGTAAAAACTGAACTAAAAGTTCATGATTGGGATGCAAAAGATTTAGGAGAAGATTTTGATGAAGATGAAGTTAGAAGATACCTTGAAAGTTTAGAACCTTCAAAGTCTGTAAAGAAAAAGATACTTCATTAACTCATACAGGACAAGCCTGATTATACAGGTTTAAAAAATAAAGTCAAGGGTAAATAAAATTTTTTTGATTGACATTTATCCCATAAAGTGATAGATTATTACATGGCCAGAACTAAGAAAAATCCACAACATTATGTAGATAATAAAAAACTTTTAGAAGAAATGAAAAAGTTTAAAAAGGATTGTAAAGATGCTGATGCAGTTGGTGATAACATGCCACCTGTACCTGATTATGTTGGCGAGTGTTTTTTGAAAATTGCAAATGGATTATCATTTAGACCTAACTTTATTAATTATACTTATAGAGATGAGATGATATCAGATGGCATAGAAAATTGTTTACAATACGTATATAATTTTGATCCAAATAAATCTAATAATCCTTTTGCATATTTTACTCAGATAATATACTTTGCGTTTATTAGACGTATTCAAAAAGAAAAAAAACAAACACATATCAAACATAAAATAATTGAGAAAGAAGAATATAGAACACACGATACTTTGGCAATGGATTCAACAAATTATAGTATTCATGGTTTTGATCCTACTATCATGTTACCTGATGAACCAGTTTACAAAACAAAAGAAAAAGAAAAATCACAACAACCGTCTGGTCTTGAGGAGTTTATGGAAGATTAATGAAAGTTGCTATATTATGTGATTCGCACTTTGGTGCAAGAAATGATAATTCTTTTTTTCTAGAATATATGTTACAATTCTATGAGGGAATATTCTTTCCTTATTTACAACAACACGATATCAAAACTGTAATTCATTTAGGTGACTTAATGGATAGAAGAAAATATGTATCTATTAAAACTGCGAAAGAATTTAGAGAAAGATTTATGCTTCCTATAAATCATTTGAAGTTAGACTTTCATTGTCTTGTTGGTAATCATGATATCTTTTTTAAAAATACAAATGATGTAAATTCTTTAAGAGAACTAATTGATGGTAGATCAAATAAAATTAAAATATATGAAGATCCAACTGAAGTCAATATAGGTGGACTAGATATTTTATTTTTACCATGGATTACACCACAGAATCAAATATACACTGAGGGTATGATAGATTCTACAGATGCTTCTATCGTAATGGGTCATCTAGAAATAAAAGGTTTTCAAATGTACAAAGGAATACAAAGTGATCATGGTATCGATAAAAGTTTATTCTCAAAGTTTCAATCAGTGTTTTCAGGTCATTATCATCATAAATCAGATGATGGTCAGATATATTATCTTGGAGCACCTTATGAGATTTATTGGAATGATTACAATGATCCAAAAGGATTTCATATATTTGATACAGAAACTTTAGAACTAACAAGAGTTTTAAATCCTTTCAGAATGCATGAAAAAATATTTTATGATGATACACAAACAGCATATGAAAATCATGATGTCACACAATATACAAATAAATTTGTAAAGGTAGTAGTTGTTAATAAAAAAGATCTCTATCAGTTTGATAGATTTATGGAAAGACTAATGAAGGCAAA
>NTLX01000076.1_pt1 | contig 19088 bp, 20 predicted proteins | sample 1251771 | NCBI WGS metagenome assembly NTLX01 (sample SAMN07250028, study PRJNA358725) | marine metagenome | isolation source: viruses from ocean water | place: Pacific Ocean: North Pacific Subtropical Gyre | collected 2015
GTGCATGTCCATACACCACGAAAAATACGGGAACGGATGCAGATTTCATGCACCCAGATCATGCTTTTGCACAGGGAGTAGGCAGTCGTTTTGCTTCAGGTGATGGCATTAGATCAGGTATAACTCAATGTGAATGTGATTTTGTCGGTGGAAATTGGACACCAACCTCTAGTTTTGATGATTCTCAAACGGCAAGAATTCAATTGTGTCAAACGGACGGTATAGACGAGAGATTTGATGCAAGAACACCATATTCGTGTTGTCATTGTGTCACTGACGATTCTGGTGCCACATACAGAGATTGCTCAAACGTGTGTAGTTCAAGAGAGTGTTTAAACTTATTCTTAGAGTATGAGGGACAAGACGAAAACTGTGAGTCAGAATTTGATGTGAGTAGAATATGTGATTATGATACGTTTGCGGGAAGGCAACCAAAGGTTTGTCCCGAAGTACCGTCGCAGGGGTTTGCTCCACCCGAAGGAATAATCGCTGAAATAGTGATACCTGAAGGTGAAGATGCAAGTGCGTGTTGCAAGATTTCTGATGATGGTAAAAGATTTTTATGTTCTTATGAAACACGAAGTGAGTGTGAAAGGATAAACGGATTGTATAATATTCCAGATGAAGGTGGCCCAATTACTTGTAGTTCCTCTTTGTGTCCCGAACCCCCAACAGTTTTTAAGAATGGGTTTGTTGTTCCACCCAAAATAAAATCGTCAGACTTACCAGAAGCAGGCTCTGTTTTTGCTGGTGGAGTTTACATGGGAACATTTACTCCCGGCGTTTCTGAAGTTTTAGCAAATGTAGAAACGGGAGCAACACCATTTACAAAAGCATCAACAATGGCTGGTCCCGGTGATAAAACAAGTTGGGCGCTCATCATGTGCCCAAGCGATTTAGGTAGTGAGTTTGGTTTAATTGATATCACATACGCTTACTTACACACATCAGAGAAACCAATGGATGAAACCAGTTCTCTCTCTGATGGATTGTATAATACATATGGTGATAACACACAGAAAAAGTTACCACAAACAGATTTATACCGACAAGTTAGAAATTACAATAGATTTGGATTTAAAGATTGGTACATTCCAAGTATTGATGAATTAGGATTTATTGCAGGAGTTCAGAGAGATTTAACGTTTGGTAGAAATTTAAATAGATATTCACAAAATCACTCGAAAATACAGTCTAATTTACCTTACATGAGTTCGACACGAAAGAATAGATCATTTAAGAGAAAGTCACAAGAAAAAGTAAAACAATATCCAGCAGCAAATCTTGTTTATGGACTACTTGTTGGAAACACACTAGGTCCCATGAACGGATATACATTTTTATCTGGACTTGACAGTCGATTCCGTGTAAGATTAGTACGAAGAATAAAAGTGGAGGATTAATATGTCTTGTTCATCATGTGAAAAAAAGTTTAGAGAAATAGAAGAGAAAAAAGAAGAGGGTGGCTTTCTGAAAAAAAGCATCGGTATGGTGCAGAGTTATGCCTCTTCATTAGCGTCTAAAGGTTTCAGTAGTAAGAGAATAGCAAAGCCGTCAAAGCAACTCAGAGTAATTTCATGCTTTGGAAATGAACATACTGGAGGAGAACTCCCTGCATGTCAACACTTGACGCAAAGTAAAACACCCGGAAAACATTTCTGTGGTGGATGTGGATGTGGTGACAGAGAGCAAACATGGTTAATGTCAGAGGGTGATAATTATAGTAAGTTAGATTTCCCAAAACTCGCATGTCCTTTAAATATGCCCGGATTTACGAATTACAAACCAAGCGAGCCAGACGAAAGTGAAATGCCGATTACAAGAAAGTATTACATTGAAAATATGGATTACGATATAATTAATAAGGTTGAAGTGTCACTTCCAGATCCAAAGACAAAAGAAGAAGACTAATCAAAACTAAATTCAAACGAGACGCAGGAGACTAGTTCTCCTGCGTTTTCTTATACATATTGTAAATAAGGAGCATAAATGGCAACTATAACCTCTAAAGACGGTTTAATTAATTACGCTTTAAGAAAACTGGGCGCTCCCGTTATTGAAATAAATGTTGATCGTGAGCAAGCAGAGGACAGATTGGACGAAGCGTTACAATTTTTCCAAGAACGGCACTTTGACGGTGTGGAGAGAGTTTATTTTTCTCATCAACTTACCGCTGACGATATTACAAATCGTTTTATTTTAACTGACACCTTGGCAACTCCAAAGGGATTTCCAAGCAACGGACCCACTGGAAGTGATATTGTTTCAATATCAAAAGTTTTTCAGTTTGGTCCGTTAAAGGGAGTTGCAATGTTTGATGTGCGATACCAAATGGCTCTTAGCGATTACTTTGGTATCAACACGGGTCTTGGTTATCAATCCAATCTCGGTCTTGCTTCATTTGACTCCGCAAAAAGATATATCAGTATGATCTCAGATTTCTTTCAACCAGAGAAAGAGATTAGATTTAGTCGAGTTACAAATAGACTTTTAATTGACTCTGATTTAGATAAAACGATCACTGAGGGTGATTTTATTATTATTGAAGCATATGCCGCTTTAGATCCAGAAACCTTTACAGAAATCTACAACGATAGAATGTTAAAAAGATATGTAACGGCACTTATTAAAAAACAATGGGGGACAAACTTATCGAAGTTCGCAGGTGTTCAGTTGCCCGGTGGGGTTCAGTTGAACGGCCCACAAATCTATGCTGAAGCGATTGGTGAAATTCAGCAAATTGAACAAGAGTTCTACTCACAATACGAACTTCCGATTGACTTTATAGTAGCATGAAAAGCCCTTACTTCAAAGAGAATTCAAGCGAGCAAAATCTTGTCGAAGATTTATCTATCGAATCCATTAAAATAAATGGACGAGACATGGTTTATATTCCAAGAACTTTGCTTAACAAGGATGAACTCTTTGGAGAGGATACCTCTGCCAGATTTTCAAAAGGCTTTGAGTTGGAGATGTATATCCAGTCTGTTAATGGGTTTGAGGGAGACGGAGACATTCTTCAAAAGTTTGGTATTCAAATTTTAGATCGGATGAATTTAGTTGTTTCTAAGAAAAGATTTTTAGAGGAGGTAACATCTTTTCAACCAACAATCATACGACCTAGAGAGGGAGATTTAATTTTTTTCCCGTTGAGTAATACACTTTTTGAAATTAATTTTGTTGAACACGAAAATCCTTTTTATCAGATCGGAAAGAACTACACGTTCATTTTAATCTGTGAAACTTTCACCTACAACCAAGAAACAATGGATACTGGATTTGGAAAAATCGACACACTCGACGATTTTGCTGGTATTTCTGGCGACATTGTAATTCCGAAATCATCGACTGGTGTCACTCTCGGAGATAATGAAGAATTTGAAGAGTTTGGTGAAGATATCTTTGACTTTACCGATACCGATCCATTCTCGGAGGGTAGATACTAATGTTTTCAACATTTTACCACGAATCATTAAGAAAACTTGTTGTTGGGTTTGGATCATTGTTTAACAATCTAAACGTTAGAAAATTTGACTCCTCTGATAATGTTTTGCAGACCTTACGAGTTCCCATATCTTACGCACCGAAAGAAAAATTTATCGCAAGATTAAATGAAGGTGGATCCATTCTAGAAGATGACACGAAAGTAAAAGCGATCTTACCAAGAATGGGTTTCGATATTACTGGTATAAATTATGATCCAACACGAACAATCAACAAACTTAAAAAAGGAAGAAATACCGTAGCAGGAAGCACCGCTGACTCCATGTTTCATGAAGTTCCGTACAATGTTAGTTTTGGTTTGTACGCTTTTTCTGCATCCATTGATGAAAACTTACAAATAGTAGAACAAATAGTTCCTTTTTTCACACCTGAGTTCATTATTTCATTAAATATGAACACAATTCACAGCACGGTTGATATTCCGATTGTTTTGTCAAATGTTGCAATTCAAGAGGAATATGAGGGGAACTTTTTAAACAGAAGATTTATAACGACAACATTTGAGTTTTTAGCAAAGAGTTATGTTTATGGACCGGTAACGACGAGAAAAGTTATCGAGGGTATCACCGCAGAGTTTAGAACGGATTTGACTGGGACTGGTGGTGGTGGATCCGACTTCTTACTCCAGTCATTTGGTATTACCGGAAGTGCAGCAACCGGCATATCGGGATCAATTTTTTCACCCGCACAAGGTTTTAGTAAATAACGTGGAGATATTATGGACGCAAAGGATAAAATTTCTAATGCCCTTGAAACAACCTACAAGGCAGAGGTTAACGATATAAAAAAAGAAGTCAAGGAAATTCAACTCACTGGTGACAAAGCAGACGTTGATTTTAACCTCACTCGAAAAAATCTAAAGGAACTTATTGATCGTGGCAGCGAAGCCATCGACGGTATTCTGAAGATTGCATCTGAAGGAGATCATCCCAGAGCATACGAGGTTGCTGCCACTCTTATCAAAACGGTTTCTGAAGTGAACACTGATCTTATGGATTTACATAAGAAGATGGCAGACATGGACAAGACTGAAGTGAACGTAAACAACACCACGAACAATGCCATCTATGTTGGCTCGACGCTCGAACTTCAGGACTTGATTAACAATGATCGAAGTTCCAGAGCGAAAGCCAGACAGGATGTGTTGGATGTGACGGAGGATTTAGATGAGTGATAAACAAAAAGGATATCTTGGTAATCCAAACCTGAAAGAAACTGGTTTGGAGATGTCCTTCACTAAAGCACAAGTTAAAGAATACATGAAATGTGCTGGGGATCCGATTTATTTTACAAAGAAATATGTTAAAGTTGTCTCATTGGACAAGGGTTTGATTCCTTTTGATCTTTACGATTATCAAAAAGAAATCGTTGACACGGTTCACAATAATCGTTTTGTAATCTGTAAACTTCCCCGACAGTCTGGTAAGTCCACCACGGTTGTGGCTTATATCTTACACTACATTCTTTTCAATCAAGACATGACGGTTGGTATTCTCGCTAACAAACAAAGCACAGCGAGAGAACTTTTGCACCGACTCAAACTGGCATATGAGTATCTTCCGATCTGGTTGCAGCAAGGTATTGTAGAATGGAACAAAGGTTCCATTCAGTTGGAGAACGGCTCTCGGATCATCGCATCGTCAACATCATCGAGTGCGATTCGGGGTGGTTCGTTCAACATGATTTTCCTTGACGAATTTGCTCACGTTCCTCACGGTATCGCTGATGAATTCTTTAGTTCTGTATACCCTACAATCTCTTCTGGACAGTCCACGAAAGTCTTGATGGTTTCCACTCCGAATGGTTTGAACATGTTCTACCACTACTGGAAGGGTGCTACAAAGAAAGCAGGAGAGATCGGCAAGAACGAGTATGTTCCAATCGAGGTTCACTGGTCACAAGTCCCCATGTATCCCGGCGGACCTCTTCGGAATGAGAAGTGGAAAGAGGAAACGATTGCAAACACCAGCGAGATTCAATTCCAAACAGAATTTGAATGTGATTTTGTTGGTTCTGCAAACACCTTAATATCCTCGTCTAAACTTCACGCTTTGTCGTGGGTGAATCCAATTGAACGAAACAAGGATGGACTGGACATTTATGAGGAACCAAAAGCAGATCGAAAGTATATTTGTGTCGTTGATACCGCACGAGGACAAGGAAAGGATTACAGTGCGTTCACTATAACGGACATTACTCAAACTCCATACAAGGTGGTTGCAAAATATCGAAACAATATTATTTCACCGATGGTTTATCCCACCGTGATCAAAGCAGTCGCTGAAAAATACAACATGGCACAAACGCTTATCGAAATCAACGACATCGGTGGACAGGTTGCGGATGTTCTTCACCGTGACTTGGAATATGAGAACATTCTTATGTGTTCTTTCCGAGGTAGGGCAGGACAAACAATCTCTGGTGGTTTTGGTGGAGCAAACACTCACATGGGTGTTCGAACAACAAGTGCTGTTAAAAAACTAGGTTGCTCGGTTCTCAAAAGTCTCTTGGAGCAAGACAAGATGATTGTCGAAGATTTGGAGATCGTGAACGAACTCATCACATTCGTGGCAAAAGGACAGTCATACGAAGCAGATGAAGGACACAACGATGACTTGGTTATGACTCTGGTTTTGTTTGCATGGCTCACCCGACAAGATTATTTTAAAGATTTAACAAACACTGATGTTCGGATTGATATTTTTGATGACGAGATTAAAAGGCTTGAAGATGAGGTTATGCCGTTCGGAATCGTGACATTGGTTGATGGGGAAAACGGTGGTGTTTGGGACGGTGAGGACAGGTGGTTTCCGTGAGTCAAAAATCCCCAAAGACTAAATACTGCGAAGTCTTTATAAGTACGAGGAGAAACCCCCATGGCCGTAAGCATAATTAATTCTGGTAGAGCAAGAGTTGTCATTAACGTAACCGATGACAGTTTTGTTAACCTCATTACCGAAGAAACAACAAATGTAACATCCGCTTTTTTGTCAAAAAACAATAAACTTGTCAAAACTCTTGGTAACACAGCCGAGAGAGAGCAAGGATTTATTGAAGAAGATTCAATTGAAAATTGGGTTGCTCGTCTTTCAAGTGCAGCATTTTTGCAAGGAAACGGTGGACACACCTATGCTAATCCAGACGCACTTACTGGTGACTTAGATCACGACTGGTACGCTGTTCAAAACTACCTTCTCTATGGTGGTGATGTTATCGCTGGTTCAACCGCAGCCGATTTTGCTGATCGAGAACTCGCTTGTATCTTTAGCACAGTCGATCCAAGTTATGCTGGATCCGTTGGTTCAACCGCACAACTCAAAACTGCACTTGATGACAGAGGGTACAACACCGTTGGTGTTTTCCACGCTGGAACTGGTGGATCGGCAATCATTACACCCGGCGATGTTGCGGCTGATGGTTCAATTGCATCTGAACGAGCAAAAGTTTCTTTCTTTGTTCAAGGTTCAAAGAGACACCTCAACTACAAGAGAAATAGTGAACTGTCTGGGGCTGAAGGATTGAGAACCACACCATTAACAGCCGATGTCGCTGGTTGCTTTATTAGAACAGACAGAGACTTCGCACCTTTCTTCTCTCCTGCTGGTCTTACTAGAGGTAGAATTTTGGATATTGTTAAGTTAGATCACAACCCGAGTGTTTCTGAGCAAGATACACTTTATGATGCTAATGTTAACCCAGTTGTTACCTTCCCCGGCGAGGGCACTTTCTTGTTCGGTGATAAAACAGGTATTACAGAGACAAGCACTTTCAGTAGAATTAATATCTCTCGATTGTTCATCTTCCTCAAGAAAACAATTGGTAGACTTGCAAGACAAACTTTGTTTGAGTTCAATGACGCAGCAACGAGAACGAACTTTAGACTTCAAGCGTCCACTATTCTGAGAGGTGTGCAAGCAAACCGTGGTATTTCTGATTTCAGAATTATTTGTGATGAGTCAAATAACCCACCCGAAGTTATTGACGCTAATGTGTTTAATGCAGATATTCTGATTAAACCAACGAAGTCAATCAACTTTATCACCTTAACGTTTACGAATAAGAACGAGGCTGATGATCTTGGTGGTCAACCATCGCAAGAAACCGGAACCTAATCTAAATCGGAGATAAAACATGTCAGACTCATTATTCATTGACGACTTCAGAAATTCATTTAAGGGTGGAACCCGACAAAACAGATTTAGTGTTACTGGTAACATCGGTGCTGCGGTTAAACGAGCATTGACAGGAACAGAATCTCTGTTGGTTAAAGCGGCTCAGTTTCCTCCATCCACGGTCGGCATTATTCCGGTGCCCTTCCGTGGTCGTATTGCAAAAATCCCCGGCGACAGACAGTATCTCGAATGGCCGATCTCCATTCTTGATGACGCATCCGGTGGTCTTTACAAGGCATTCCAAGATTGGTCATCACTCATTAACTCACACTTTGGAAATACCCAAAGTCCTGATTGGGATGACACCGCAGGCACTCTCGCTGAGTGGCAGGTGACTCACCTCGATCTTGAAGGAAATCCAATCAAGAGAGTGACACTTAAAAACTGCTGGCCTGTCGAGGTTGGATCAATTGATTTGACTTACGATGTGTTGGATACAGTTGTTGAGTTCCCCGTGACCATCGCTTACGATTACTTTGAAATCGACAGATCCGTTGGTTCACCGGGCCTTCCGGGTGTTACCGACTGATATACATACCTAGTATTCGTGTTTTATTTTATTATGTAAGGGGAAAGTATGGCTTTAAACCTTTTTGGATTTACGATAACTAGACAGCAACCAGAGGAGTCGGGTGCCAACAATGTTGTTGCACCCGATTCTTACGATGGTTCTTATAACTTAGACTCTGGATCTGTGTATGGTGGATTCATGAGTTCATACTCAGACTTCACTGGAACTGCAAAGAGTGAAGAAGAATTTATTAAAAGATACCGCTCGATGGCTTTGTTTCCTGAAGTTGACATGGCAATTGAGGATATCGTTAATGAATCCATAGTTATCGAGGATGATAAAAAACCAGTCAAGTTAGATTTGGAGGAGTTGCTTCTTCCACCACAGATCAAAAGTAGAATGTATCAAGAGTTTGATCGAATACTTGATCTGTTAAATTTCCACACGGACGCACATGACTTGTTCCGACGTTGGTATGTTGACAGTAAATTGTTCTTCTATGTCATGATTGATGAGCAAAATCCACAAATTGGTATTACTGAACTTAGACCGATTGACCCACTCAAAATTAAAAAGGTCAGAAAAGTAAATAAGATTCAAAACCAGCCCGGAAGTTTACAGATTCCACAAATTGGTGACATCGAAGAGTTTTATATTTACACCGACTCAGATAAAAAATCAACCTTTAGAACTGGAGCGAGTGGTGTTCGATTAACGAACGACTCCGTGATTTATTGTCACTCAGGATTGGTTGATTCTGGATCAAAACGAGTGGTTGGATACCTACAAAAAGCAATCCGCCCTTTAAATATGCTTAGACAATTAGAGGACGCAGCGGTTGTGTATCGTATTTCAAGAGCCCCCGAAAGAAGAGTATTTTATGTTGACGTTGGTAACATGCCTACCACAAAAGCACAACAATATATCGAGGGACTCGCAAAGAGATATCGAAATAAATTAACTTACGATCAAGGAACAGGTAACATTCGTGAAGATAGAGATCATTTCCACATGATGGAAGATTTCTTCTTGCCACGAAAAGAAGGTGGTAAGGGAACTGAAGTCACTACTCTTCCCGGTGGAACCAACCTTGGTGAGATGCGTGATGTTGAATACATGCTCCAAAAACTTTATAGAGCGTTAAACGTTCCACCATCAAGACTGCAATCTGAAAATGGATTCAACATGGGTAGATCAGCCGAAATTACTCGTGATGAGGTTAAGTTTGCTAAGTTTATCTCTCGTCTTAGAGATAACTTTGTGAATTTGTTCTTAGACACACTAAGAGTGCAATTGTCTCTTGTTGGTGTGATGTCGCTTGAGGACTTTGACGCAATCAAAGCGAAGATTCGATTCAAATATCATAGTGATTCTCACTATTCTGAACTCAAAAACATTGAACTGCTCCGAGAACGACTCTCTGTTGCGGCAGGTATGGAGCCATATATTGGTCGATATTTCTCAAATTCATACATAAGAAGAGAGATTTTTGGACTCAGCGAGGAATCTGAAAGTAGAAACATGGCTGAGATTCAAAACGAACTAAAAACAGGTGAAATCGCACCACCAGAAGAACCACCAGAGGAAGAAAAATGAGCAAAGAAATGATTAAGAATATTACCGAGGGTGACAAAGAGGGCTTCTTACAGAACTCTTTGGATCTTATTTCAGAAAAAATTGAGGCTGTTCTTGCCGAAAAGTATGTTGAAATCGGTAACGATATGTTCACGACCACGGAGGAAGTCTCTGAAAATAACGCATTCGCTTCGGTTGTCACACAAGCAATCGAGGAGAATGCAAACATCAACTTAGAAATTTCTGCTGATGAAAGATTAGAGATTACACCAGAGATCGCTAAGGTTATTTCTGAAACTCACGACGAACTTCCTAAAGAATTACAAAGATCATTCAGAGAGACAATCTTTGAATCTAAAGAAAAATTCTTGAGCATCTTAGAATCAATCACATTGGGAGACGAGGAATGAGCATCAAATTAGCACTTCAAAAAGTATTTGAAAAGAAAATGAGTGACGCAAAGGATCTTCTTGACGAGGCACTCAATGAGAAACTTGCTCTTCACCTTTCCGAAAAGAAACTCGATCCCGTTGGAAAAGAAGATGGTGACATCGACAACGATGGTGATAAGGACGACACCGATTCCTATCTCCTTAATCGTCGCAAGAAAATTGCTCAAGCGATGAAGAAAGAGAGTATGCAATATGAGGGGGAGAAAAAGGAAGAAGAAGAAAAAGTGAAGAAACTTGACTCAAGAGGCTTAGGTGTAACTCGTCAGAGTGGTCTTGGTAAAAGGTTAAAAAATGAATCGGTTAATGAGGGTGCCCCCGACACAGAACTCGATCACCACAAGGGTAAAAACCCAGACATTTTTGATCAAGACTATCTCCCCATGAAAAAGAATGGGAAAAAAATGAAGGCTATAAACAACCAATCCTCGGGAGGATATTGATATGGCATTAAAACTCATCACAGAAATGAATGAGGATATCAATTTCATCTGCGAAGCGGATGAAAAAAGCGGTAGAAAAAACTACTTTATCGAAGGTGTTTTCATGCAGGCAGAGCAACGAAACAGAAACGGTAGAGTCTACCCCACAAGTGTTTTAATGCCCGTGGTTGAAAAGTATAATAAAGATTATGTCGCACAGAATCGTGCATTGGGAGAACTTAATCACCCACAAGGTCCAACTGTCAACCTCGACAGAGCATCCCACATGATCAAGGAACTCAAGCAATCTGGTAGTGACATTGTTGGTAAAGCAAAAGTCATGGAAACACCTATGGGTAAGATTGCAATGAATCTCATTGACGAAGGTGCAAAACTCGGTGTGTCCTCTCGTGGTATGGGTAGTTTAAAAATGCAAGAGAACGGTGTTAATGAAGTTCAAAAAGACTTTATGCTCGCTGCTGTAGACATTGTTGCAGATCCATCCGCTCCGAATGCGTTTGTAAACGGTATTATGGAGGGTAGAGAGTGGGTTTGGAACAACGGTATTCTGCAAGAAAAACAAATTGCAGAGTACCATCGTCAAATCAAACAAACGTCAAGTAGACAATTAGAGGAAAAAGCCATCACCATGTTCAAGGACTTCCTCTCAAAACTTTAAAATGTATAAATACCACTGAAAAATGGTATACACTACTAAGGAGAATACTCAAATGGCAAGAAATAAAACAATCAGTGAAGCGGAAGGAAATCCCGCAGCAACCGATTCCTTCGAGGACAAGGAACTCTACATGGATGCTGAAGGCAAGGGCGCTGTTCTTCAAACTCTTGAAGCACCTGACAAATCGAAAGAAAACAAGAAAACTGTTGCTGGTGCGGCCGGTGCCGATCCAGAGGAAGGTGATCTTGGTGGTGTGAAAGAAAGCGTTTTCGCTGAAATGTTTGACGGTGAAGGTCTCTCTGAATCTTTTAAGACTAAGTTTCAGGGTGTCTTTGAAGCCGAATTGAGTAGAAAAGCAACTGAACTCGAAGAATCTCTCAAAGCAGAGTATCAAGAGGAGTTGGAAACAAAGATCGCAGAGGCCGTTGATGGCTTGTCATCCAAAGTTGATGAGTATCTCAACTACGTTGTCGAAAACTGGATGGAAGACAACAAACTTGCGGTCGAAACTGGGATGAGACTTCAAATCGCTGAAAGTTTCATCGACAACTTAAAAGGACTGTTCGAAAACCACTACATTAGCATCCCAGACTCAAAGGTTAACTTGCTTGATGAAATGTTCGAGAAGAACGAATCACTCAAGACAGACTTAGACGAAGCGTTGGGTATTAATAGTGAGTTGTTGACAGCGGTTGAATCGCACAGAAAAAGTGAAATCGCTTCTTCCATCTCTGAAGGTCTGACTGAATTGGATAGAGAAAAGTTCTACTCACTCGCAGAGGAAGTCTCATATGAAGACGACAATACTTTTGCGGAAAAACTTACCGGAATTAAAGAGAGTTACTTCAAGAAAACACCTGCTCCTTCCGCAATCAAGGAAGAAACACATGAGCCTGCTCAGATTCTTACTGAGTCCAACTCTCACATGTCCGGCTATCTTAAAGCAATCGAAAGAGCAAATCGCTTCAATAACAAAGGTTAAAATTTTTAATTCACTAAATACTCAACACAGAGTAAATTCTAGGAGAAACAACAATGGAAAACGCAACACCGTATGATGTATTAGAGGAGAAGTGGCAACCAGTCTTGGAGACTAACGCACTTCCCCAAATTGGAGATCACTACAAGAGCAAGGTTACTTCTGTTCTTCTTGAGAACACAGAAAAAGCCCTTCGTGAGGCTGCTGTCCTCAGCGAAGCCCCAACCAACAACATGGGTGGTACATTTACCGATCCTCAAGTTGGTTCAGCCAATGCTAACCTCGCTGGTTATGATCCCGTCCTTATCTCGCTCGTTCGTCGTGCGATGCCTAACCTGATCGCTTACGATATCGCTGGTGTGCAGCCCATGACGGCTCCCACTGGTCTTATCTTTGCGATGAGATCCAAGTATGACACCCAATCCGGCTCTGAGGCTCTCTTCCAAGAAGCCTTTGCTAAGTTCTCCGGTGACGGTAACACCGCTACTGGTGCAGCAACAACCGCTACTGGTGGTGTTGATCCTCTGGGAACCGTTGGTGTGACACTGGCAAGAGCCGATGTTCTCGCTGACTTCAGAGCGATGTCCACAGCAGACGGTGAAGCACTCGGATCCGCTGGTGCAAGCAAGACCTTCAAGGAGATGGCATTCAGCATTGAGCGAATCGCTGTTGAAGCCAAGACTCGTGCCCTGAAGGCTGAATACACCACAGAACTCGCTCAGGATCTGAAGGCTGTTCACGGACTCGACGCTGAGACTGAACTTGCTAACATTCTTAGCACCGAAGTCTTGACTGAAATCAACCGAGAGATGATCAGAACTCTCTACTTCAAAGCCAAGACAGGTTGTCAACAGTCTGACCTCAGTTCTGTTGGTGACGCTTCACCACTTGATGTCCAGAAGGGCGTTGCTGGTGGTGTATACGACCTGAACGTTGACTCTGATGGTCGATGGAGTGCTGAAAGATTCCGTGGTCTCATGTTCCAAATCGAACGTGAGTGCAACGTGATCGCTAAGGAAACTCGTCGTGGTAAGGGTAACTTCATCGTCTGCTCGTCTGACGTTGCTTCTGCCCTCGCTATGGGTGGTTTCTTGAACCTGACACCTGCCGTGAACACTCAACTTGAGATTGATGACACAGGTAACACCTTTGCTGGTATCCTGAACGGTAAGATCAGAGTTTACATTGATCCATACTCCAAACTGGACATCAACCAAGTTCTCGTTGGTTACAGAGGTTCTAACCCATATGACGCTGGTATCTTCTACTGCCCATATGTTCCTCTGCAAATGGTGAGAGCAGTTGGTGAGGACACCTTCCAACCGAAGATTGGCTTCAAGACTCGGTATGGTATGGTTGCCAACCCATTTGCTGATAACACTGACTTTACCACACAAGGTACTGGTCTGTCCGGAAACCAATACTATCGTCTGTTCGCTGTCAAGAACTTGCACGGTAACACCGGATTCTAAAAACTAAACTCCTAGTGGAGTGATGAGAGAAAAGGGAGCCTTCGGGCTCCCTTTTTTCATATAAATAACTCGGAGGATCATATGGAATTTAGTTCAACTTCGATCACGAAACAAAAAACAATCAAAGGTAACGCAACATATCTCGGCGTGGATGGAATGACAGCCGATTTTCCTGCTAATCCAACAGTCCCAGAAACAAATAACTTTCTTGGTGGGAACTTTTTTCAGTTTCAACTTTTTAGAACGTCTTTAGTCACATATTTTTGTCAAGCAATAACAATACCATCAACAAATTTATCACCAGTCGAAATGCCAAATACGTTTGGTCGTCCCAATCAATTTGTCGGTGGTAGATACACACATGAGCCACTCGCCGTGCAGTTTATCGTGGATGAGGATCTCAAAAACTATAAAGAAATTTTTAATTGGATAACGAGTATTGGTAACTATGAGGGTGATTCAAAAATTATTGATGGAATTCAAACTAGACAATTTTTTTCAGACGCTGCCGTTTTAATTACAAACAGTTCATATCGACCTAAACAAAAAATTATTTTTAAAAACACATATCCGATCAGTCTATCACAGATAAATTTTTCTTCTCTACTAAACGATTCAGAGCCAGTCGTTGCAACTGTTCAGTTAAATTTCGAAACACTAGCATTCGAAGACACCGATGGTTGACATAATTAATATTTTCGTTATAATTTGTCCATGAATTTAGAAAAACTAAAAGAAGAAGTAAAAAAAGATTTAACAATAGACAAAACAGAACTTGGTTCTGAGTCTGTTCGCATACCCCAAATTCATAACAAATACCTTAATTTTCTGATGAATGACAGATTAGTTTTGTCAAAATTAGAAACGGATCTTACCAAACTAAGACATCGAAAGTGGCTTTACTATACTGGTAAAATATCACATGAGGAACTGGAGGAGTTAGGTTGGGAACCTTTTGACTTGACAGTTTTGAAAACAGACATTGATCGGTTTATCAATGCAGACGATGAAGTTATAACCATACAACACAAAGTTTCTCTTATGCGAGAAAAAGTAAACTACTTAGATGGTGTGATGAAAGCGATCAATAATTTAAACTGGAACATTCGTGCAGCAATCGACTGGATGAAAATGACAGAATTTAGCGGGTAATCCTCACACCATAAATATGGTGTATGAGTGATTTAGTTATTAGACATGTTGATTCTGCTTATGTAAAAGTAGAGTGTGAGCGATCCTTAGCGAAAGAACTAAGTCAGTTTTTTACATTCTTTGTTCCAAATTATCAATACACTCCAGCATATAAAAATAAAATATGGGACGGTCAAATCAGACTGTTCAATGTCCACAGCGGAAAAATTTATGCTGGTTTAATTGATTACGTTCTTAAATTTGCAGAGGAGCGAAACTGTTCTGTGGATTACGTTTCACCTCAAAGAGAAAATGTGAGTGAAAAGGATATCGTTAAGTTTTTACAAGACCTAAAAATCTCCATTGGAGATAAGGAGATTATGCCACATGAACATCAATTCAGAGCAATTCATCATGCAATTAATAAACAACGCTCTCTGTTACTTTCTCCGACAGGATCCGGAAAGTCTCTTATCATTTATGTTCTCATACGTTATTATCTATCGAAACTACCTGACGATAAAAAAATCCTAATCATTGTGCCAACGACAGGACTTGTCACTCAAATGATGAGTGATTTTGAGGACTACTCTGGATTGTCAAAGTGGAACGCAAAAAGAAATTGTCACACCGTTTATTCAGGTAAAGCAAAGACATCTACAAAAAGAGTCATTATAAGCACATGGCAAAGTCTTTATAAACTCCCTCAGAGCGAGTTTGACGGCTTTGGTGCTGTCATAGGGGATGAGTGTCATCTTTTCAAGGCAAAGTCTCTGACGGGACTCCTGACGAAGTTAACGAACGCTGAGTATCGTGTTGGAACCACAGGAACTTTAGACGGAACGGAAACACATAAACTGGTGATCGAAGGACTGTTTGGTTCAACCAAAAAAATCATTACAACTCATCAACTCATTGAGAAAAATTTACTGAGTGACATCAAAATAAATTGTTTGGTGTTAGAACATCCCAAAGAAATACGAGAGCAAACACGGGGAAACAAGTATCAAGAAGAGATGGATTTTCTAACGAGAGATTCAGAGAGAAATAAGTTCATTTGTAATCTTGTTTCAAACTTGCCCGGAAATACTTTAATTTTGTTCAATTATGTTGAAAAACATGGCAAGCCATTGTATGATGCCATATCACAGCAAGATAAGCCGTGTCATTTAATTTATGGAGGAACAGATGTTTCTTTGCGAGAGGACATCAGAAAACTCATGGAACGAGAAACAAATACAAATCTTATAGCATCATACGGAACATGCTCAACGGGCATTAACATTCGTAACATAAATAATATCGTATTCGCTTCTCCTTCTAAATCAGTCGTTCGAGTTTTGCAGTCGATTGGTAGAGGATTGAGAAAAGCGGAGTCGAAAGAGGGGTTGAAAGTGTATGACATAGCAGACGATTTAAAATATAAATCATTTGTCAATCACACCTACAAACATATGACCTCACGCTTAAAAATTTATAAGAATGAGAACTTCGATCACAAAGTTTTGAAGATAAAACTGGGAGACTAAAATGATTCCAAATTCATATAGAATTTTAAAACTGAGAAGCGGTGAGCAAATAATCGCAGAGATAAAAAACTCCTCCTCAAAAAAATTCATAGTAAAACGTCCCATGGCAATTCGGATGGGTATGCAAGTAGATCCGTTGGGTGGTCAAAAAGATTTTACAATCTTAAAAAACTGGTTATATCACAGTGATGAAATTGAGACATCAATTCCATCAGATTTTGTTGCGACAATTCTTAAACCAACACAGCAAATGTCCGACATGTATGATTACGAAAAAGAACTTGAGGACTCTCCCCGTCCGATGAAAAAAGATGATTTATTTAATGGAGAATCGTTTGTATCTAAAATAGAGGAAATGTTAGCAGAAGAGTTGGAAAAATTTAAAGATGATGAGGATGAAACTAGAGACACTTTAGATGAAGAGAGAGACATGTTGATTCTTTCCATGTCACTACCATATGATGCACTAAAAAAATTAGTGGATGTTGGAATATTCACAAAGAACGAATTAAAAGAAATGATTTCTGGAACTTCGGATGCTCCAAAAAATTTAGAGGAAATATCTGGAGAGGAAGTTTGGACTCCAGAGGGTGACGGAAGTAACTGGACAGATTTCAGTCCCTTTGCAAAAGACTATATTGATGGTGTAACAGGAGATAATGAGATAGATGAGTGAAAAAATATTTGTGTCCATTGGATCATATAAAGATCCGATGATTGTTCGTACAATTAAATCATTACTTACCCGAGCGGAAAATCCACAAAACATTCGAATTGTTGTTCTGGATCAAGTTGGGTTTTCTCCTGATGAGCAACGTCCTCAAAATTCAAAAAACGTTGAGGTTGTCACTGTTGGTTCAAACGTTTCATCTGGTGCATCTTGGGCAAGAAGTCAAATTGAAAGTAAGTACGACGGTGAAAAATATTATCTAGAACTTGATTCTCACTCTCTCTGTAATAATGGTTGGGACACTTTTTACAAAGGACTTCTCGATAGGTTACAAGAGGATGGTTCGGATAAACCTATTCTTTCATCACCTCCACCAAAAGTTGAGTGGGATGAAAACAATAAACAAAATGACTTTGAGCAATATCAATGTTTTAGATGGCAGTTTGATTCGTATCCTGAAGAAAAATCAAATTACCAAGTGTATTTAAGAAAAGAAAAAAGCACACAGAGACAGTGCATTCAAGTGCCGTGGATAGACACTCGTTGTATTTTCTCATATGGAGATAGAATAAAAGACGTTCCAAACAATCCAAAGATATACGGTGATTGTATGGTTGACGATTTATCGTTGCGGCTTTTTACAAATGGCTATGATGTGTTCTCATCACATGTAAATCCAATTGGACATTACTATACTAAAAAACAAAAACACTTTGAAGATTTTCATGAATCAAAAGGCATAAGAAATTCACATTTCTTAAATCAAAGGTCTGTCGAGGAACTTCGAAAATTAGTGAATGGTAAGAAGAAATATGGTAAACTACAATATGGTTTAGGTGAAGTTAGAACTTTAAGTGAGTTTAAAAAATTAAATGGAGTCTCTTACGATGGCAGATAAAGAAAATCATTACGTTGATAATAGTAAATTTTTCGATGAGATGTGTAAGTGGAAAGAAAAAGTAATCGAAGCAAGAAACTCAGGAGAATCAAATCCACCCATCACCGAATATATTGGTGAGTGTTTTTTGAAAATATCTGAGAAACTTTCACACCGACCAAACTTTGCCAATTATCCATATCGAGAAGAAATGGTCTTAGATGGCATTGAAAATTGTTTAATGTATGCTCATAACTTCGATCCAGAGAAGTCTAAAAATCCATTTGCATATTTTACTCAAATGATATATTATGCGTTCTTGAGAAGGATAGAACGTGAGAAAAAACAGGCATTTATTAAGTTTAAACTCATGGCAGAAAATGATGACGGAACCTTCTCGAAATGGTTCAAAGAAAATTACTTTGACAAAGACTCAAATAAATCTGAAGAAGATGTAGAAGATTATTTTTCACTGACAAAAACGGACTTAGAAAAGTTCTCAAGTAAAAAGAGTAAAAAGAAAGCAAAATGAAAATAGCCATTATCAATGATACTCACTTTGGTGTTCGTAACGATCATCAGGGATTTCTTGATTATATGTTTCAGTTCTTCGACGAACAATTTTTTCCATACTTGGTTGAAAACAATATCAAAACAGTTTTTCACCTTGGTGATGTATTTGATCGTCGTAAGTTTATCAACATGAACACACTACACACGGTTCGTACTCGATTCTTCAAACGCTTTGAGGAGTTGGGTGTGAATCTTCATGTCATCCCCGGCAACCATGATTGTTATTTTAAGAACACCAATCTTGTAAACTCTGTTCGTGAGTTAATCGGTCACTATGACAACATTGACATTTATGAAAAGCCAAGAGTAATGAATTTTGATGGGACATCATTTATGTTTTTGCCTTGGATCTCCCCCGAGAACAAAGATTCTTTTCTTTCGTATGTTGAAAACAACGACGCAAATGTTTTGCTCGGTCATTTGGAACTCAACGGTCATTATGTTATTCCCGGCGTTCCATTTCGTGGTGGTCTTGAGTCGTTTTTGTTTAGTAAGTCTGATAAGGTCTTAAGCGGTCATTTTCATCAACATTCTACTCAAGGAAA
>NTLX01000077.1_pt1 | contig 18956 bp, 22 predicted proteins | sample 1251771 | NCBI WGS metagenome assembly NTLX01 (sample SAMN07250028, study PRJNA358725) | marine metagenome | isolation source: viruses from ocean water | place: Pacific Ocean: North Pacific Subtropical Gyre | collected 2015
GAGAACTGATCAAAGTATTTCTTTGGCTGCTTGTAGATACTTTGCCAAGTTGAGATCACGACTCGTTTGTTGGTAGTTTTCTCTTGACCGCCATAGATCTTGTGCACCATATCATCTGCGTTCCAATCTGTTTTGTTGGCATAATCAGCAAAGTCAGAGTGCAGTTGCGAGACAAGAGAGATTGTTGGCACAATGATGAGCATTTTTGAGTCAGGGTTCTCGTCAAGCCAACGACGCATCAAAACGTATATGATAAGAGACTTTCCTGACGCTGTAGGAGACAGCAGAAGCGTTCTCCTGCGTGATAGTGCATGTGTGATAGCATCAACTTGGTGAGCGTGAGGAGCGATGTCCTTGTTGGCTGCTGTGAGTTTCAGGTCGTTGATGTAGTCTTGTATTTCAGAGTCATCAATTGGCAAATTATTTGGCAAATTTGTACCAACTTCATACTCTCTCTCATTGGCAAATTGTTCTATGTATGGTGACAAACCAGCATAAACTTTTTGCGAGTGTTGGTTGTAAAGACGAATCTTGCCATCCCACATCTTGTTTCGATATGCTGGTGTAAACTGTGCTCCCGGCACTTTGAATGTAAAATAATCGGATAACTCTTGTGCGATACTCGGCTCACACAACGCTTTCACATAAACAGAATCGACCGACTGTATTTCAATATCACTCATAAACCAATGGTATTTATGAGATAAAAATTGAGATGATTATGGTAAATCGTCAAACAGACCTGGGTTAGATCTTATAAAGTCAAGAGCATCTTGCTCTGCCTTCAGCACAAGATTTTGACCACCTTCAGCCCCCACCATTTGCAAGAGATAAGCGTAGAGTCCAGTTATAGTGATACCGTTATTTGTCAACCAATTATACAAATCTTCGACGGTTGTGATTCCTACGAGCGTGTCATATGGTGAATCAAGCACGGCCACATTCATACCCTCTGTTCCGCCGATAAGATCTAAGACTGAATTGATTGTCTCAACATCCTGTAATTGACCACTACCAAAAACTTTTGCGTTTACAGCGTCAATATTTTCTTGCCTTTGTTCATCAGCCTTTTTTTGCGATTTTGAGAGTATTCTATCAGAACCACCCATCGCAGTTCCTGCCGCTAGACCTGCCGCGGTGAGAGTTGTTCCTGTAATACCTAATTTAGCGGCAAGTGGTGCTAATATTGGTATTAATGCTGGTAGTGCTATCTCATTCAAATGTTCTTTTTCTTTATTTTCAAAATCCTCTGAAAATAAATTGACGAGATATTCGATTGCATCAGTTGGATAGTCCACAAATATTTTTTCTGACGCTCTTATCACGGGACTGAGTGGATTAGGAACACCGCCTATCTCTCTTTTTCCTGCTTGTTGTGAACCAATCCCACCATACTGGTTATCGTCATCTACATCAAGAATACCATCATTATCATCATCGCTGTCTATTGAATTTCGAATACCATCACCATCATAATCATCGCCAGGTTTTTGCGGTGTGCCTTCACCCTCAAATTCATCTGCGGCCGCACTGCCGTACGCAGCCAGTTCAAGTCCGCCCAGACCTTTTAATACTTTTGAAAGTTTTGGTGACATTTGGGCTGCTCTTGCTGCCAATAGAGCAAGATTCACTGGTAGTGCGACCTCATCTAAATTTTGTTTCGTATCTTCGTTGACTTGATTGAGATACGTCTCGGATAGATTTTGATACTGACGATATTCCATGCGTTTCTCCTGCACATGGTATTTATGTTTTTCAGTTCACGCCATTTGTAAACTTGAGCCACTCAATCATGTTGCGAATCGTCCATCGTCGATTTGAGATTTCACTCAATACTTTATCAAGATAGTTCTCGATCTCTTCGTTCATTAGAATCTTTGCAGTCACCTTTTGTAGATCATCGTCTGCATCAAGAAATGTCTGCATATCTGTCTTGAGAATCTTGTGCTGAAAAGGTTCTAGATTGTTGGCTTCAAGTTCTTCTTGTGAGAGTTTGCCATTGTAATACAGCCACTTGAGTTTCTTGACTCGACTCTTCTCAAGACGTAGCGAATGCAAGATGTTTCTTGTCTCTGTGTAAAGACGAAGGTACTTGTTGTGAATCTGTGGTGATCTCGCTGACTCTGCTTCGAGTTCTGTGCGATCAATGGCAAGATCTGTATCAACCATTTCTTGTATTTGTTTGAGAGTGGGTCTGTTCATCGCAAAAGTATAACATTATTTATTGTGGTGTCAAACAAAAAACCCCTCACAAGGAGGGGTTTGATGATTGAGTTTTATTTTGTGAGTGGTAGTTTCTTTTTATATTATGGGACCAACAAATTTTCCTCTTGGTGGATTGCCAGATACGACCCATCTATATGTTACCTCTCGTCCTTTCGGGAAACCGGGGCCTGGTCTCGTGCGTCCTCTAAAAATGATCGTGCCGTCTGGAAGAGTTATAACTTGTCCTGGTCGAAGTGCCCTCGGAATACCATTAAGACCTCCCGGATTATCAGGGTGATCGATCTCACCAGGTCTAGGAGCAAGACCACCCAACTCTAAATCTGGGTCGATACCGCTAGTCGGTGCCTTAGGTTGTTTTGTCATACCGCCTCTAGAAAATCCTAACACATCAGGTGTTCCTGACATTGGATTCATAACTTGTTTGCCAGCGCCAATATGACCCCCTTCATCCAAGTTAGCAAGTCTCTCAAGCACAGACTCGGTAAGTTGCTCAAGTAAATGGGCATCGTTGTAACCATAATCGGTCAAGGTTTCCCACGCCTTTTGTTCAATCAGTTTTTCAAGTCTGCGACTCATTGGTGACTCCTTAGTACGATCTTAGTTTATTGATTCTCTTCGTGAGTAATAGTTTCTTTTTATTTTTTTGCTCTCTTTGAGCGTTGATACGACGAATGGTTTCTCTCACAGCCTTTGTGCGGCCATCAAGATCAACACCCTCTGAAAATGCTTCTCCAAACATACTTTTTCGATACATACTGATCCCTTTCTAAAGAACTTCTACGTCGTAATCTGTATAAGCAAACGTAACCGTTGCTGTGATTGTTTCCATGTCGCTCACTGAACTTGTGAAATCAATGCCGCTGAGTGATGTGGGAAATGCCCCACGAAACGAAACACGAATTCTCTCATTCAGATTGCTGTTCATAATCAAAAGCGAGGCATCTTCAACATCGTCTATTACTTTTCTTCCTGTGTTCTCTTCTGAAACAGAGTCGTATGGGGCAAGAGAAGTAATCCAGTTTTTCAATTCAATCCAGTTGCCGAGATCCTCATTCACAATAAAAGTAATTGTCAATTCATCAAACTCAATGCGATCTCCTGGCTGTTTGATATCTGAGAAAACGTTGCTTTGAATAACTGCCGCTTTCGTCAGACCAGGAAGATTCGCACTTTGACAAAAATAAACTGCCTCTGGTGTTTTGTTCAGCGAGAAACGAAAACTCGTTGGTTGTAGAGGGTTCGTTGAATCTGGTTGAACAGAGAGTGGACTTATTTTTGTCGTCATAATTTAAATCCTAAAAGAAATGAAGGGTGGGGCTTTCGCCCCACTCTTCGAGAAGTGTTTCGAATAATCAGACGAGGTTATCGATTCTGAAGATTCTGTAGTATTGGTTGCGACGGGCTGAAAGTGTTTCAGCATCAGCGGTACCATCAGTCTTGGTGACGAATGGGTTGCTGACGAGACCGTAGCGAGTCTTGAAGCCAATCTTGGGCTGGAACGAGTTCTCACCAACGGCACGCACCATTTGCAGCGGGACGTATGGGCAGTAGAACATACCAGCGTCGTAGGGGCTCGAACCTCTGTAGCCAACCAATGCGAAGTCTTTCGTAGAGGTTGTGCTGTAGTAAGGATCGACGTAGACCTTCAGACGACCGTTGATGGTACCAGCGAATGTGTTGCCAGTGTCATCGACGTTCAGATCAGCGTTCAGGGCTGGGGTGTAATCGAGAACACCAGCCATCGCAAGGGCAGAAGCAACGTCAGACGAGCAGAGAATAAAGTTGCCCTTACCGCGACGAGTGTCCTTAGCGATGAAGTTGGCTTCACGCTCGATTTGGAAAAGCAGACCCTTGAATCTTTCGACAGACCAACGACCGTTAGAGTCGGTGTTCAAGTCAAAGATACCTTCAGAAGTCGTGGTACCCGACCGGCAGCCAAGTTTAGCGACTTCGTAGAGTCTACGAATGATCTCGCGGTTGATTTCAGCAAGGATTTCGTTGCTGAGAATGTTAGCGAGTTCTGTCTCGGCATCAAGACCGTGGATAGCCTTAAGGTCTTGAGCGAGTTCAGTGGTGTATTCGGCCTTGAGGGCACGAGTCTTAGCAGTCACCGAGGTTTGCTCGATTGTGAAAGCCATTTCACCGAATGGGTTAGCAGACGAGTCTCCGAGTGCTTCACCAAGGTTTGTGGTCATCGCAGCAGAAGCACCAGCGAAACCAGCAGCCGAGGAAGAAACGCTATCGGCAAACGGATCGACACCAGCAGGTGGCGAATTAACGTCTTGTGATGTCATACCAGTAGAACCAGAGAATCGTGTATCTGCTTCGTAGTAGAGAGCCTCAAGACCACTTTGGTTCGTGTAGCGGCTTCTCATCGCAAAGATCAGTCCAGTGGGACCAGACATAGGCTGAACACCACAGACATCATAAGCGATCAAGTTAGGCATTGCACGACGAACGAGCGAGATCAAGATAGGATCCCACTTGTCGATGTTTGTAGAACCAGAAGCATCTGTCACTGTTTGGTTGACAGGTGCGGCTTCTTTAAGATAACGCTCTTGGTTTTCGAGCAGTTGGGTAACACAATTCTTTCTCCAGTTGTCCTTAATGGGGGAGAGGTCATTATGCTCCAGAATTGGCGACCACTTCTTTTGTAGTCTTTCATTTAGAGTGACTTCCATTTGTTTCTCCTTATGGATAGATTAATCTTTTCCGTATCTTGTTAATGCTTTCGAGTATGCTTGCATACTTTCTGTTAAATCAATTGGGTTGTCGGCTTCATCAGCCACAATTTCTTCTTTCAAGACTCGCAAATCATCAACAATTGGTGATCTTGCAGCCTTTCTGTTGAAATAGTTTTCTTTGAGTGTTTCCATACTACGAGCGAAACTATCCTCATCAACAAAGTCAACACCCTCAGCCAAGTTTTCTAATCTCTCGGCTTGTGATAGAGGAATATCATCTGTTGCTTCACGAATAATTTCTTTTCGACGAAGATCTTCAATCTCTTCATTGAGACTGATATTGTTTTTCATTTCTTCGTTGAGTTTTTCATCGTAGTAAGAAGCGAGTTGTTGTTTCTCTTCTTCGATGGCTTGAACTCTGGTTTCAAGTTCTTCCACAACGTTCATTTGTGTGTCGGGGAAGTTGATGTTGTGTGTTTCAAACAAGGTCTTGATGCCATTGACAAAACTTTCATTGATTTCGTTTTGAATGCCATTTTCAAGAGCCAGTTTGTTTTCTTCCATCCATTCTTTGATGACATAATTGAGATATGAATCCATTCTCTCAACTAAACCATCACGAATTTTTTCAACCTTCAAGTCAGCCCAATCAGAGTAAGATTCTTGAAGTTCGTTTTGAATTTGTGAAACACGGTCGTTCACAGCCGCTTCGAAAATCGTCTTGGCTTTGAACTTAAATTCTTCTTCGAGACTCTCACCCTCAAACAATGCATCCATATGCTCATCACCCATCGAATAGTTATATTCAGATACAGCAGAGAAAGCATCTTTGGCAGAGGCAGCAGCAGCGGCCCCTCTACCTACTCTTGCCTTGATTTGACCACTAACGGCTGCAACAGAATCAACAGATGTCTTGTTATAGTCAGAGATCAGAGAGTCCTCTTCGTAATCTTCATCATGTTCGCCTTCATGCACACCCTCTTCTTCTTCATGAGCACCCTCTTCTTCTTCGTGGGCAGACTCATCAACGCTTTCGTATTCATCATCGTCATCAGCGAATTTTGCTTTTTTCTTTTCATTGAGTGATGAACCAATAAGTTGTGCGAGTTCTTCAATTTCTTCTTTCGTGAAACCTTCTTCTTCATCGTCGTGCGAACCCTCATGATAGCCCTCTTCCTCTTCGTCTTCGTGGGCACCTTCATCACGTTCGGCTTGTTTGGCTTTAACATTAGCGTTAAAGATAGAAGCAGCGTCATGTTCCGCTTCGTCTATGACTTTCTTTTCTTCCTCGTCATCATGATACTCTTCGGCTGAGCCTTTGACGCCCTTCTCGTCTCTATTTTTCTTAAATAGAGCCTTGGCATCTTCGTCGAGTTCTTCTTCGAGAATTTGCTGTGCTACTTCTAATGGATTCATTTTGTGATAACTCCTATAAGTGTTTCGAATGGTATTTATAAAATTTTAGAGCCGAGAGATGAAATCTCTGAAGGCATTGATTTTTGTTTCGTTCAATTTTCTTGTTGGTGCTTTTTTGACGGCTTTTTTGTATTTGTTGATGTGAACCTCTTCAAGAATACCATTGTTCCACACCCACTCTTTTCCTTCCATGATGCCATCTACGAAAGCATCAGGTGCGGATGGATCAGCGACAATATCAGCAGCGGTAGCCAAAGAGAAGTCATCTTGAACAACGTTCGCTCCACCTTTTTCTTTGACAGAACCCATTCCCCTTGATGATACACCAAGTTTAGCACCCTCCGAAAGAAGATTACCAACAATCTTACCATATGGTGTTTCCATGATCTTTGCTTTACCAATAAAGTTATTACCATCTTCATACAACTCTGTAATCATATGAGATACTCTCTCCAGGTTGACAGTTGGTCCATCGGGGTGACCGAGTTCACCGAACGCTCTCTTTTGCTCAACGAACTCACCAACATATTTGTCTACTTCGTTGCGAAGAATGCCAACTGGGTACACTCTACCATTTCTATTTTTCTTTTCGGCTTGTAGAAAGATACCCTCGATGAAAAAACGAGGCTTTCCTTCGTGTTGTTCTTTGAGAACCTTGATTGATTCGTTTACTTCAGTGATAAGTTTCATTTCTTCCCCTTAGAGCCCAAACGCTCTTCTCTTTCTTAGTGATCTTTGTCTGCTTCTACTGATCGCAGACTTTCGACCTTTTCTTTTTCTTGCAGCCTTTTTGGCTGCGAGTTTTCTTGCAAGTTTCTCTCTTGCTGATTGTCGTTTACATTTACCGTCTACAAGTCTGAATCCAGGACCACAGACTTTCTTTCTTACTTTTTTACCACCACGAACAACCATCTTTCTTCTAAGTCTTATTTCTTCAACCTCATTTTCAGTTATGAGGCCCTCTGACATCAGCGTCAGTAATTCTATGTCTAAATCTCTTTTCTCAACATCCTTCTCAATCGGTCTTCGATTGTGATCCCTGTCATCATAATGATCCTCATTCGCATGCGGTGATATAATGTTCATCGCAGACTTCACAAGAGAATCAAAAGACTCGTAGGACTCTCTCAACATTTATTTCGCCGCTGTAAATTCTAGGTAGATTGAGCCATTAGCGTTAGTGGATGTGACTTTACAGATACCTGTGAAACCCGCAGGTAAATCACCAATTGGTGGTTCACCATTTTGTCCATATACTGACGCTTGTCCCGTGACAGGACCGTGAATAATTTGATCTGTTGGTGCTCCCCAGAAAACTCGAACACCCTCTGCGTTAATGATAAATTTGTTTAGTTTGATACCCATAGCGCCTGCGGTTGCTGAATCAAAAGACGTTCTACCTGCACCAGTTGTACCATCACTGAGAATAAAACCTGCGGTACCCTCTCGTTTGAACTTATCATTAACTGGTATAGAAATGTCATCGCCGTGATTTGCGTCAAGAGCGATGTAAGTTCCATACTTGTTTTTTGTTTGTATTGAATCGTACTGTTTGCTTCCCATTAGGATCCTCTCTCCAACTTAACTGAAAAATCTAAGACTCTCAGAAAAGAGTTTTTATCTTTGTTTACCATCTCTCGCAAAACTCTTTGGTTTGTTTCGTTCAATGAGTCGTGTGTTTCCATTATCACCGAAGCCATCAACGGTGTGATATCGACTTTTTCACCTGAAGAAAATGATAAAGTTTGATTCGTATTTGTTTGATATGATTCATTGAGTTTTGTAATTGGCTTTAAATAACTTTTCGACTCAACAAGTTTACCTTTGAGATCTTTCGCTAGTGACGATAGAACCTTTTTTGCCTTCTCACTTTTCGCCTTGACAACGATGGCTTTGCCTTTCCTCGATGATGTGCCAAGTTTCAGAGCCTTGACCGCATCGATAAATGCTTGTGCATTGTCCTTGTTTGCAAATGTGAATGAAAAGTTCATCAATCTTTCTCGTTTTTCGCCTTGAAGTTATCGTCGATGTAGTTGAAGAACTCTTTCTTTTTCTCTGTTGTCTTCAATTCTGCTGGTGAAGAAATACCAAACTTCTTGAGGGCTTTCTTAAAAAATGCTTCGTACTCTTCTTCGTTAATTACCTTCTCAACTTTTGCTTCAAAGATGGCGTCGTCAGCGTAGTCCTCTGCCTTCACTTCTAACAGTTCATCATCGGTGAGATTTTCAATCACTTTCTCTGCTAGAGACTCAGATGTTCTTTCATCATCATGACTTTCAAAAATCTCGCCACGACGTTCATTCATGGCTTCGAAGAGTCTTTGATTTAGAAGGTCACGAATTGTGCCTTTGAAACCTGTTGGGTTTTCTTCAACAGTCTCAGTGATTGCTTTTTTAATATCGTTGTTCATTTGTTTTCTCCAGATGGTACCTTAGTATTTAGAATCCTTCTTCACCCTCAGAATATTGTGGGTTGCCCTCTTCTTGTTCTATCTCTCTATCCATCTTATCAATCATCTTATCGTCTTGGCGCAATACGTTCCTGCGAATATATTCATGTGAATAATATTTACCAGCAAAATCACCGATTGACTGCAAAAGTTCAAGTCTCTCTCGTTGAACTTCTGCCTCTTTGAGTTCAGAGAAATATGAATCACGAAGGAAAGCAAAGGTGATATCCTCACGAATCTCTTCAAACTCTTCTTTCGAGATGATACCTTTCAACCGAAGTTGTGTGCCAAGAAGATCGTAGAAAAACTCTGAGAATCTTGTTCTGAGTTGTTGAATGAATTTTGTGAACTTGAGTTCATCTCTGGTAATTTCAGTGCTTCTTCCAAGATTGAATTGTGACTCGCTTTCGAGGCGACTTGGTGGAACATTCAATGACTTATAAAGTTTCTTAAGGAAGTATTGCACATCTTCAAGTTCACCTAGATTCTGACCACCATCGAGTGTAGTGATCTCTGTTCCCTTACCACCCTCTCGTCTTGGTAGCCAGTAATCTTCAAGAATGGATTGCTGATAACTTTGATCTCGGATGTCACCTGTGTTGATGTCGTAAATAAGTTTATTGCGATACTTTTTCTGAATATCTTCAAGATATTGTTCGGCTCTTGCTTTCGGTAGGTTACCAACATCGATGTAAAAGATTCTTCGCTCTGGTGCCCGTGACACACGATAGATGACAATTGAATCTTCTGTCATGCGAAGTTGATTCATTGGTTTAATTGCTTTGTGTAAATATGAAAGCATTCTCTTGCCAGATGGATCAGGTAAACCAGATGGGCAGTAAACAATTGTGTCTGGTGATATTTTTATGCCTTGCTCATCACTCGAAAAACTTGTTCTGAAGCCATCTGGATTGTAAACATAAAACTCTTCGGTAACACTTTGCAGTTCTACGCCAGATTCCTGATCACGTTCTTTTTGAAGTTCTTTGACCTTTTTGATTTTGATTGGATCAATAAAGCGAAGTTCTTGTACGCCTTCACCTGGTGAGTCTTCATCGATGAGCATGTGATAGTATAGTCGCCCATCAATATACCAACGTCTGAAAATTTCATGTGCCCTAGTTTTCAGGCGAAGCATACGACAGAGATTTGTAAACTCTGCACTAATGGCTTTTTTCACCTTAGCACCATACTTATCACCAATATCATCAAGAATAATTTGTACGGGCATTTTGCGATCATCATGAACAATCGCCTCATTCACAATGTCATTAATTGCCTGCTCAACCTCAGGCATAATAGCCATTCTACGATATTCTTGAATGAGATCTACGTCAGATTTATTTTGTGTGTGACCGTCAAGGTCAAGGTAGTAACCATAGTTACCAAATCCATAGCCAGAACTAACGGTCAGTGAACCGTCATCGCTCTCGGGTGCTATTACAGTTTTTGGTTTCTTGTCGTCATCGCTGCCGAAAGTAAACCCGAATAATTTTACAGCCATTTATCACTCCATTACAATACGAAAGGCACTAACTATTTAGTCCGTCGTATTTGATTTGAAGTATTGATACTCTAGAGTTACCGGGAATTCTTCGATGGCACCTGTGGACTCATAGTTTAGTTCTATTGCACCGAGTGTAGAGGGCCAGCAACCTACGATTTCATACTTCTTAAGTTCTTCGCCATCTTTACCAAGTTGTGTCACAGTCCATGTTTGTTGTAGTTCTTGTAGGGAAACAGTACCTGTGTTTCCTTCCATAGAGTTGATTAGGTGATTCCATTTTTCGAATGCGTCACGAAGGGCAAAGTCTGTATCATTGATGATTGTTAGTTCCCAAGGTTCAAAAGTTCTGTCACCAGGAACTTTGAGAACACGACCTCTAAATGGCACTTCGATAGGCTCGATTGTCATACCTGGAAGAGATGCACCTTTACATAAAAAGCGAACCTTATTTTGTGGTCCACCACCACCGAGGGCATTACCGACAGCGCCACCGATAACTCTACCCTGAGCACCAGCAGCAGCGCCGCCGACCTCTGCTAATAGACCAGACACGGGGCTAGGAAAACCACCCTCAACACGAAAGAGGTTTGGTCTTGCGCCGCCACCTGGCAACTGTCCTTTGAAGTCATCAATTCTGAGCGTCATTTATATCTCCTTAGGCGAATGCGTCTTGAACTTCTTCAAACGCCACTCCAGTTCCTGTTGCGATGAAACTGAGTGTGATGAAGTTGATTGATCTGTTTGGTTTCACAAAGATGTCTGCAACGAATTCATTTCTGTCAATAACAGATGATGTGTTGTTGGTTTCGTCACACACAACTTTGAAGTCTGTGATACCTCGTCGTCCCTTGACATCACGCAAGAATGGCTCAATGAGGTTTCTAAACTGCGAGCGGGTGAACGCATCGTTGAATTCGAAGAGTTGGAACTTCGCAGCGGTAGAGATTGCTTTTTCGAGAACGATAAACAATCTACGAACATTGATTCTGTCGAAAGCACTTGGTCTGGTGAGAATAGTCTTATCACCGAACAGGACTGTACCTTCACCTGGGAACGAAACAACAGGGTTGATACCGTTCTTGTAAAGATCGTCACGAAGAGTTTCGTTGGGGTTGAATGGTAGTTTCACAGAGCCACGAATCTGCCCTCTGTTAAAGCCAGCGGGTGAGAACCATGCGTCTGCGAGATCTTCTGATCTTGCCACACAACCAGCGATGTCTGCGTTGAGAGGCACGTTGATGAATTGATCATTGAACTTATCAAACATCTTCTTGTAGCCACTATCCATCGCAGCATAAGAACTGCTCTTAGAAAGGTCATTCTTGAATGAGATGACATTATCTTTAGCCGTGCTGGCGCTTGCAACACCAACAACGTCGTCAGCGAACGGTGAGAAGAACACCATGAAGTCCTTATCTTTCTCTGCTTGATCGATAAGATTACCAATCACAACTCTACAATTTGCAGATGAGTCACCTGGTTGACCAGCGATTACGACCGCGACATCATCGCCTTCACCAGCGAATAAACCGTAGCCTCTAGATCCCTCTGTGAAGTAGTCACCTGAAGTAGCAGTCAGCGAGTCAACGCCACCACTAAACCCGATACCATCAAGTTGAACCCCACCATTTGTGGCAGAGAATGGACCAGCGATACCGAATGTAATACCATATGATACTGTTGTTGATATGTCTGTGTCGGTTGACTTGCTTGTATTCGCGTCAAAGTCTGTGCCACCAAGAATATATTCAGATTCTCTTTTCAGAACATCTTTCCAATAAATTGATTGACCATCACTGTTTTTAGCGTTGCTCGCCACAGACAAGAATGGGAATCTTTCAAGAATCGTACCGGCTTTACCAGATACTTTACCAGTCTTATCTTTCACAAGAATATGAATCTCGTCATTACCTGTGCCACCGCTTGAGTTTGCAACGGCTGTTGACTGTGCGGGTGTGCCAACAAACTGACCAGAGAGACTACTGACAGCAAAGTTAAACTCTGTCAACAAAGCGACTTCAATATCGTTACCGATTGTACCAGCATAACGAGAGACAAACTGTGCGTTCGCAGATTTCTCAGTGGCAGACACTTCAGTAGCGTCTAGTGTGAGTTGTCCTGTGATTGAGGCAGAGGTTGTTGAGTCATAGTCCTCATCGTTCTTGATGAGAACGGCGTGACTCGAAAGACCTGCTGTATCAGTCGTTCCGCTCAAACCACCAATAGAGGCAGTCAAGCCAAGTTTATACCCAGCGAGTGCGTTCAATGCTACGTTTGTATCAGCGACACGAACGACCTTGAGGTTGTTACCGTAACCAAGAAAGTTCGCGGCTGAATGAAATGCTCTATTTTGTGTGGCGTTGTCTTTATCTGGTCGACCGAACAGTTCCTTTAGTTCATCTTCAGAGGTGATAGTCACCGCTTCATCGATAGGACCGCTCTTGAATGTGCCTGCAAAACCAGCGGGTGTTGTGGCGACCGCTGGGATAACACTTGTGAGATCAACTTCTGTGATCGAAACGCCGGGACTTACTCGAAAAGCCATATGCTTTACTCCTTATCAAGATCGAATGCTGTCTATATTTATGAAAAGTGATATTTACACCACAGTCCAGGTATTGCCTTCATCATCTCGAAAAGTGTCACGTTCTAGACCAGTATTTATGATGCCAAATGGTGTGAGATCCTCTTCCATTCTCTTGATTTGCTCTTCATAAAGTGTCTTACGAATATCAATGTCTGAAAATTCTTTGAAATACGCTTGTGATGTCATCCAAGCAAAAAGAACAAGGGTCATCACCAAGTCATCATTGTGGCCCTCATCTGCTGCGAAAGAACTTTTCTTCGATACAAACGATACAAGTTCTTGAATTGTATCAAAGTCGTTAATTAACAGTTTATCTTCTTCAATCATACCCTTGAGAAGAGAGCAACCTATTTTTTTCACCGCTTGTGTTGTTCTCACACCTCTGTGTGTCGTACCAGATCCGAAACCACCATCCATCACTTGCCCAGAACGACCACGCTGTGATGTCATCATCATATTTTCATATTCATATTCTTCGTATAAAATATCTGCGACTTGACCACCAATATCATTAAGTTCAACCAACACGGCAGAGTCATTGTATTCTTTGGCAACTTTATAGATTAGTGATGGATACACCATTGGTGATATCTCGTTGTTTCTAAATGTCGCAACCAGTTTATATGGCACTTCAGTTATGTCAATTACCGTGAAAGCGTGATAATCAATACCAACACCGCGTGATGTATCAATACACATGGCATAAATTCTATCTTTAACAGGCTTCTCATATATCTTTAGACCTTCATCTGTGGTGTGCAATGGCGCTCTAAATGCGAGGCATTTCAGTTTACTCGCATTTACCAGAGTGTTTGTAGAGCCAATAAACTCACAATCAAACTCGGTGCGAAACTGTTCAGGAGATGTATTTCGTATCGTTTCTTTTTTCCACTTTTCGTCACGACCTGGCACATCAGACCAGTGAACCTCAATTGGCACATACGAGTTGTTTCCCTCTTCAGCATCGACCCACAATTTGTAATAAAGGTTCAAACCTTTTGGAGTTGATACGATCAGAACTTTTGTATCTTGCCCTGAAGTAATTGTTGGATAAACAGAACTAAAGAATTCTTCAGCCACATTATGAGGCACATAAGCAAATTCATCTAAGAAGATCATATTGAAAGAACCACCACGAACGGCTGAAGATGACGTTGCTGAGGCGAGAATCTTCGAGCCATTTTCGAGGGCTATGTTGCCTTTGTTCCATTCGACGATACCCTGTTGAAGCCATTTAGGTAAGTTTTCATACGCTAACTTCAGACGAGACAAAAGTTCTCTAGCGGTTGCTAACTTGTTTGCAAGAATGGCAACATTTTTGTTGCCGTTGAACAAAACGTAATGGAGAATATAAGACACAACGGTAGTTGATTTGCCAGACTGACGAGGAAGTTTAGCGATGACAAAACGATTCTCATGAATTTTATTTACCATATCCTCTTGAAAGTCGTAAAGTTTGAATGGCACAAGACCCTCATCAAGAGAGACAATCTGAATATAGTTTTTCATGAAGTAGATTGGATCTTTCGAGCATTTGAGATACTCTTCAACTTGATCCTTTGTAAATTCTACCTTTACATTTGCCGCTTTTAGGTTTGGGTTGCCAAGATATGATTTATCAATATCCGTCATCTAATAACCTCTGCTCGATGAGAGGAACACCCCTCTCACAATTTTCTGTCCATTGAACCGCATCACCATCATCTGAAATATACTTATAACACACAAAAGGTACATTGTGCTTCACGCAAACTGCCGCAAGAGCATACGCTTCCATATCCACCACATCATGGCTGCCCTCATCACCACCTGTCCAAAAACTATCGCCCGTAGCACATACGACAGGATTTGTTTTGTTGGTGGTCAGCACAATTTTTTTCATACCAAATGGTGTTTGAAACTTTGCGAAGCCTAACGGTGAAGCATCCATATCACGTTGTATTATTTGATCAACACGGTAAAGTCCACCAACTTCGACACGATCACTTGATCTTCCTGCTGTGCCATAGTTTATAACAATATCGGGTTTGTCTTTGAGTATTGCCTCTGTCAGAGATGCTGCCGCGTTTATTTTACCGACACCGGTGTGTAGAATGACTCTTGGTAATTTTTTAGTCTCCTCTTGAAGAGCCGCCACTATCATTGTTTTCATCTTGTATAATTTCCTTTGTTTTGCTCGAAACCTTTTTTATGCCTTTTGTTTGATCTTCGATCATCTTTGCGAGATCACTTGTTGAACCAACAAAAAATGCGTTGTTGGTCACGCTTTTTACCTCTTCAGTTTTTGTTGTTTCTTTCATCTTGCGATGAATCTCCATGATGTCTTTATTAATGTCAGAGGATACTTTGAGTAGTTGTGCGATGACTTCATACGCTCTTGGTTGATCGCCTGCCATGGCAACGCTCATGATTCCTTCAATGGCATCTTTACTTGAGTCTAGAAGATCGAACAGATTGTCACGAACTTTATCATAGTCCTTATCAACGCCCTTTTCAAACTTAGATTTCGCAATATCTTTTTTCTGCACGATCTCTTTTACTACCCTGTCTGGTGGTAGATCAAGTGCTTTTTCGATATTTTTATTGGGTGATTCCATCTACTTGATAATTCTGTATTGTAATAACGTAAGGTGCTGTGGCGCCAGCATCGAGTCCGATACCAGATGTCACACCGTCCGTTAGACCCACGGTGATCTTTTCGAGCAAACCACTTGTGGTGCCTGCCGCCGTAGTATATTTATCTGACAACTCGTTGATGTCAACAATGGCTGTGCGAATAACACCAGAAGTTTTGACAGGACCAGCGAAGAAAACTTTCGCGGTAAACGTCAGAGTGTGTATGATCATGCGATCCTCTTCCATACCACCTTCATAATTATCTTCGGTTGAAACACCAGTTAGCACGATCGGCATGTCTGTTTTTTCATCCACACCATCTATTGTTTCAAATGTTATTGTAAACTCTGGTGTGAAGAAAGGCACAATCTGTTCGATGATTTGTAAACCATCATCGATATTTTTAGACCCAATATACAAACTGAAGTCAATGTCATATGGCACTCTTTCATGTCTAAAAGAAAAAGATGTGTTTGTATCGTAATTGTATCTTTTCTGTAGCGTGTTTGTTTTACGAACAGGATCATACGTCATGCTGGTCATCTCAAATCCAATTCTTGGAAGAATCATTTTGATTTGACCATTTTGTGGTTTTATCTTTTGAATAAATTTTTGTTTACTTGAGTATGATAATGGTACTTTGAATCTTTCTTTCTCAGAGCCATCGGCATTGAAACGCTTCATGTAAATGTCATTGAATACGGTACCAAAACTTGCTACCGCACGACGCAGAGTGTTGTGGTAAAAAATATTACTTTGTCCAAACATTAGAATTCACCAAATGGGTTTGTATCAGTGAAGTCAACGAAACCAAGTGCGTCTTCCTCAATGAACTGGTTGTCTGAATCTGCTGTGATCGATGCATTAGGACCTGTGATCGAGATGCTATCTTGTGATCCTGTGACACCTCTGAAAGATGTATTGTCGATTCGCGTGACAAAGAAGTTTTCTGTGCCTGTAAGACCAGATCTCCAGAATCCTCTTGTATCTATCAGGGTGAGAGATGTTGTTGTTGAACCCGTACCAGACACACTGAAAACAGTTGCTTGTGGTGTTGTGCTGTCTGTCGTGCCTGTTGCACCACCATTTGGTGGCTGATAAACCACATCGCCTTTCGCAAAACCAGCAGAGTTTCCAGTTGCAGAGTCTAAGAAAAGTGTGAGAGTATATTGCTCACCATCAATGACATCATCAATATCTTCAAGACCAGTGATTACATCCTCATGTGACGGTGAGAACAACTCACATGAAAGTTCGAACACATAGTTTTCACCAAACTGGTAAAATGGTTTTTCATCTTCAGCAAATTTAATTTCGAAGATGCCGTTATTAAACGGAAGAAAAATTAGATCACCTTCTTGTGGTTTTTCACGTTTGGTCTCTTGTGTGAATCTAAATTTTGATACCACAAACTTTACAGTGTCTCTGGTCTCTAGCCCAAACTTAGCGATGAAGTCACCGTCACCCTCAAACCCATCAACAGATGAGATATAAAGTTCTAGAGGGAATGCATCATTGAATGATGAAATCAGATCTTCACCAAAAATGTTATCAACATTGACAAGAGTTCTTGGCATGTAAAAGCAATCTACACCGCCATACTTGATCATCTCGGCGACAAGATCCTCGATCAGCCTTTGCTCATCGCTGTTGTTGAAATGATTGAAGAAGTGATTTGTTCCCATGTTACCCCACTATGAAGTCTGGAGGCAACTCGAATCTCTCTTTTGCCATCTCTTCGATTCTTTCAAGTTCCTGAACGGCATCATCATACAACGCTCTACCATTTATCGAGACACCACCTGGTAATTGAACACCTTCAAATTTGATTAGGTTTTGCCCCCACTGTTTTTTGAGTTGAGAGGTAAGATAGTCTTTGAGAAGTCTTTGTTTAAAAATTTCTGAATGTGTTGATGGATCTAAAACACGATACGCCTCCATAACTATGAAGTCTCCAACAGCGAACTCTTCTTCCATATCAGTATCAATGTGGAGTCTATTAGTTACCGTGTGATATCTAATTCTCTTATCTGGTGTCAACATGTCATTGACAAGGTTCATATATCTCATGTATTGATCATAGTGAATCAAGTCTAGATAACCAAAAGTGTAAAGGTCGTTTAGAGCCAGTTGATACCGAACATCAAACATGTTTAAGGTGTCACCTGGTATTCTAAACAAGCGAATAACGCTGACAATGAGATTGTCTGTGTCTACACCTCCAGCGGCATTCAGGTCTATGAAACTGTTATCAATATTATCTTGTGTTATCTGATGTTTTAGGTAAACTCTCTCGACACCATCATAATGATACTCAGCAAAATACTGCAAAGCATCGTCAACACGATCCTCGATTTGATCGTCATCAAGGTTTATATCAACCACAGGTTTACCAAGTCTTCTCAGACAGTGATCAATCAATTCTTGCCTAGTGGTTGGTTCAGCCATTTCTTCTTCTTACTTTCTTTCTTGCAGATTTTTTCGTGGATCTTAGTTCTTCAGATTTAGGGTAATCTGTTTTGATTCTTTCTCGGATAGCCTGTAATTCTTTCACACCAGATTCGTCTAGTGTTTTTTTCTCAATGAGTTTCTCCCACATGGCAACGACAAGTTCTTCAATTGTTGGGTACTCTAGTTTTCTTTTTCTGTCATACTCTAATCTTTTTTCTCTCTCATCATGAATAAGTCTCTCTGTATCTTGGTTGTCTAAGTCTTCCTCTTTTTGTAATGCCAAAAATTCATCAAGTCTCGAAATATATCTATCGCCTTGCGGCCATGTAGTTCCAAGATTATGAGTTTTGTCGCCGTCAGTCCATGAATAAAGTTTTCCAGGTATGTATGTCACTGTTTTTGCCTTTGTTGGCATAACATATTCTGGTTCTAGTTTTATGAAAACAAAGAAGTCAATGACATGATCATTGATTGTGATTTTGTCCTCGTGATGTTTGAAAAATATCATACATTAATATCTCCCGCTTCGAATGATGAACTGGTTGAGTCTGCTGAGATACCACCTGATCCTGTCGATCCTGTGAAGTCAAGCAGAGAGTGTGTTCTAAGTATGTAATCAATCGTGTTGAAAGCGTTAGTGAAACCTTGTGCAGACGCACCTCTCAAGGTTCCCTCATGACGATGAGACACATTAGAGTTTATAGATTTGAATCCGGCAAAGGCTTGCGATGCGTTTGTTCCAGATGTTGGACCATTGAACAACGCTGCCCCGCCTTCTACGAATAAATTACTGTCAAGAGTTGTTTTGAATCCATCCTCTTTGTTCAACGCCGATACGACACTGAGAGAGACTTTACCGAGCCTCGTTGATCCAACACCAACTCTGTTTCCGATAGAGAAACATAAAGCGTCGGCGGCGGCCGCTGTCAGGTTTACACCCTCGTTCGCAAACAAATCTCTATCAGAGATAACGCCGCCAGCGTTCGCTAGGTAACCAGAGCCGCAACCATTGATCACGCC
>NTLX01000079.1_pt1 | contig 18396 bp, 19 predicted proteins | sample 1251771 | NCBI WGS metagenome assembly NTLX01 (sample SAMN07250028, study PRJNA358725) | marine metagenome | isolation source: viruses from ocean water | place: Pacific Ocean: North Pacific Subtropical Gyre | collected 2015
AAAGTGAGTGAGCGTAAAGTTTTTTCTTGTTCCGTAGGTGATATCGTCAGCCAAGTCATAAAGAGTTGCTTTAGCCTTATTATCACCAAGACGCAACCCACGACCAAGAGACTGTAGAACTCGTATTTTAGATTTGGTAGGACTTGCGAATATAACATTGTGAAGATTCCTAATATTGATACCAGTACTAAAAGTACCATAACTTGCCACAATGATTGCGTTATTTTCATTTTCTGTAATACTTCTTATAGTTTCTCTATCTTTTGTTTCTGTACCACCAAAGACAAAAAATATTCTTCTTGCTTGATGATCTAGTGTATCACTAATCAGATCATATAAAATTTTACCATGTTTCTCTACATACTGAAATAAAACTAAAGTATTACCAGATTGATCTTTCGTAAGATTTTTGATAAAGTTATTTCTCTTTTCATGTGAAACTATATAGTCCATTTCTTCTTGGTACTTTAAATTCTTTACTTGTATTGCTTCTTCTTTAGGGTACTTTAATACGATACATTGTATTTTTAAGTCTGCTAGTTGCTTTTTATCTATCAAGTCTTTTGTTGTTGTTACATGTGTTACAGGTCCAAATAAACCCTCTAATACTAATTTGTGTACTTTACTATCATCAAGTGTACCTGTAGTGCCAATACGAAAGTTAGCATTGACTAAATTACCCATAATCTTTTGTAACTCTTTAGACTTGTATAGATGTGCCTCATCACCAATAACACAATCAAAACGTTCAAACCACTTCTTATCAAATGTTGCTAAAGATTGCCAAGTAGAAACTACGACAGGTTTATTTTCATCTATATCATAACCATAATATTTTCTTTGTACATAGTCCTCTGCTTTCCAACTATAGTCTTCAAAGTCTTTATACATTTGTTCTACAAGTGAAGTAGTAGGCACAACTAATAAACTTTTTTTACCTAGTGTTGTCATCATTCGTATGATACAATAGATGATCAAAGACTTACCTGATGCTGTAGGTGATAGTAAAATACATCGTCTATGATTAATCGCATGAGCAAAAGCATTTAATTGATAATCTCTTATTTTGAGGGATTTCGTCAAAATTTTGTCAACAAACTTAGAAAAATCGTCTCTAGGAACGTCACCAGTGCGATTGTAGCCATCCGGTAGTATGATTGTATGTCTGTTATTTTCGCAAAAATGCTCTACATACGGTATGAGACCTCTGTACAGTTTTCCAGTTGCTTTACTATATAATCGTATTTTACCGTCCCATCTTCTTGCTCTTACTGATGGCATGAAACTAGCACCGGGTACTTGAAACGTAAAGAAGTCTGATAAGTCTTGTTGTAATCCAAGATCGTCAGTAATACATTTTACATATGCTTGATTAAAGATTTCTATTTTTAATTCTGCCATTTAGTTCTTCGTATGATATAGTAGTCCAATTTTTTCTATCTTTCATATCTTCTATTTCTTCACCTACGTGTATAAATTCATGTTCTTCGTATTTGTTTAATAATCGTTTTGTGTGATTGATCCAGTTCATTGGATTAATTGCTTTAGCATTTGTGCCAACATAACCTTTTGTGCCTTTATATAAGTTATTCACAGTTTGTTCTTTTGAGTAGTAATCATAACCAATAAGATATATCCTTTTGTCCTTTTCTGCGGCCATCATCGCAATCAATATACCAGCATTTGTTTTTTCATTCTTGTATTTACCTAGACCCATCACTTTGTCTTTTTTCTTCGTCCAGGTTATGAGATACCCTTCTTGGTCTTCACTGAGATATAGTTTGAAATCATCTTCATTCCAATCTTTTCTTTCTTCTCGCATCTTTCTCATCAAGTCTCTATTGTTTGCCCAACATACAAAGTATCTTTTCTTTTCACCTTGCCATGACCATTCATCTGTGATTTCGTATATGTCTTCGATATCTTGTCCTATAAACTTAGCAACTGTTTCTGGGTAAAATAGTTTTTCATACATTGTGTGTGGATTCTTTTCCCATGTTTTCAGATATACTGGATTTTCAAAAGCATAACCACTACGATATATTTCATGGCATATGTTATAGTCCATTGCTAATAGTATGTCAGGTGTAAAGTCTCTATACAGACCATTACAACCATATATCTTACCGTGTTCTCTTAATGTGTGTAGATCAAAGTCTTTTCTACTTTCACCATTACCTATACAAAATATCATGCCAATCTCACATTCTCATATTCGTTTAATTCATCTGCCCAGTTACCATACTGTACAAAATTCATTTGTGGGTATAACTTAAATGTTTCTAAAAACTCTTTACTTGGAAAAGTTTTTGGATTTAATTTAAGTGGATAATTATTACTCCCTTTATATATGTTATTATGTTTACCCGTTCTATCATAATCAAAACCAATCATATGTACCTCTGTCTTTTCTGGATATTTCCATTCATCATTTAGATACTTACAAGCATTTACTGTCGCTGTTCGTAATGCCGCTGTGCCGCAATCTGGATAATCTTTGTCCCAGTAACATATTCTATTATATGCCTCTCTTACTTCGCTGTCATTACGCCAACGATGTTGAAAGTATACTCTACGATCTTGCCAACATTTAGCAAAAGTAACCTCGTTAGAAATACCTTTATCTTTACAAAAAAGATAGTCAGTAAAATAATCTCTATAGATGGCATTACAACCATATGTAACACCTTCAAGTTTACTTATGTCTATATTTTTTCTGCTTTCGCCATTACCAATAACCCAGTGTATCAGAAATCACCACCTGTAAACTTTTTCCATTCTATCGCATTTTTAATTTGAAAAGTACGATTGTTAATTTGTTTTAGTGTATCTTCACAAAACTTACATATCTGTTTGATGTATTCTATCTTTTGTCTTGCTTTGATAACGTTATCGTCAGCATCAATAAACTTGTCAACATCTTGTCTTAATACTTTAAGTTGAAAGTCCTCTTCCGCATATTCTGATGGTGTTGCTTTGCCTGTATAGAATAACCATCTCTTAACATAAAGTTTAGAGAAGTCGCCTTCTTCTTTCTTCAACATCAAAGCATATGTTGAGTATATTTTTAAATATTTACTGTGTAGTGTAGGTGTAGATAAACTCTCTATATCAAGTTGAGTATCATCTATTGCCAGGTCTTTAGACGCCTGGTCCTGTAGTTCTTCTAGTGTCATAATTTATCATAGTGTTTTGTATGTGTGTATCTTGTAACCAAACGTACATGTAGCAACAAGATACTCAGTATCAGTTAAGTTTTGATTGTAGTCTAACGCACTTAGACTTTTAGGATATATATCTTGGAAATTTATCTCTATTTTTGAGATGAACCTACTTGTCAATACTGTCAACTTAGCGTCAGCAAATATGGCACCATCTGGTGTAGCAATGCCAGGTCGACCTGCGTCAGTTGATGTTTGTTGTTGAGATAATGGCATGCGATCTTTACCTTCTGTGATCAATGCTCTATACTTATCGTCACTATCCATTTGTGCTAATGCGGCCATCCAATCATGTATCTGTGTATAAGTTTCTAAGTCTTCGTCTACAATAAACTGTATTGTCAAGTCTTCAAAAGTTAAATCATTACCTGGTATTCTGATTTGCTGTAGTCTAGTAGGTTGTACTAACTCAGTAAGAGTAATACCTGGCACATTACATTGTATTGTATTAAACTCAACTTTAGGAATCTTTACACACTGAAACCTAAACTTAGTAGGATCAGCATAATCTAAATTAGTTGGTTGCTTAGTTGGTATTGTCAAGTCTGTCATATTAGTATTTATAATAAAAAAAGGGGCCGTATTTGGCCCCCTTTAATTCAGTGATAGTAAAAAACTACATTAAGTTAGCAACTTTTACCATTCTGTAGTAGATGTTTGCTTGGTCAGTACCAGTATCACTTGCCTGAGCAGATGATTCCGCAAATGGGTTTCTTATTAGACCGTATCTAGTTTTGAAACCAATTTTTGGTTGGAAACTGTTTTCGCCTACTGCTCTTACCATTTGTAGTGGTACATATGGGCAATAGAACATACCAGCATCATAAGGTGAAGTTCCTTTGTAACCCACTGTGAAGTATTGAGCCGCAGTATTATTTGACGCATATGGGTCAATGTATACTTTGTATCTTCCGTTTAGAGTACCAGCAAAAGTATTACCAGTATCATCAACGTTTAGTGAGTTGTTAAGAGCAGGAGCATAATCTAATATGCCAGCCATTTGTAAAGCAGAAGCAACGTCTGAAGAACAGATAAGAATGTTACCTTTTCCTCTTCTTGTTTCTTGTGCGATTACGTTAGCATCTCTCTCAACTTGGAACATTAAGCCTTTGAACTTCTCTACTGACCATCTTCCGTTGGAATCAGTGTCTAAGTCAAAAGTACCTGATGTAGTTGTGTTTGTGTTAGCACCTTTTTTCGCTTTTTCGTAAATTGTTCTTACTACTTCCCTGTTGATCTCTCCTAGGATTTCAGCAGATAGTATGTTAGCCAATTCAGTTTCAGCGTCTAAACCGTGGATTGCTTTTAAGTCCTGAGCAAGTTCCATTGTGTATTCTGCTTTTAACTGTCTAGTTTTAGCAGTAACAGTAGACTTCTCAATACTGAAAGCCATCTCAGCGAAAGATGAACTTGCTTCAGCAGTTGCTGTCGCAATACCAGTACCAGTTGTTACACTAGTTGTAGTATCGTTCATTAACCCTGGATTTAGTGAAGCAGACATTGTACCAGTTCCAGAGAAATCTGAATCAGGTTCGTTGAATAATGCTTCTGTGCCTGAGTTTGAAGTAAATCTGGACTTCATAGCAAAGATTAGTCCTGTTGGACCAGTCATTGGTTGAACGCCACAGATGTCGTATGCGATTAAGTTAGGCATAGCACGTCTAACTAATGAGATTAGGATTGGATCCCAGTTTGCTACAGCGGCATCACCCGTAATGTTCGCAATCTCACCTAGAAACGCTTTGTCTTCTTTAGCCGCTTTTTCTTGGTTTTCCAAGATAACAGCAGTTACAGCCTTTTTGTATGGGGAATCAATTTTTGGTAGATCCGCATGCTCAAGTACTGGAGACCACTTTTCTTGTAAGTTTTGTGAATTAAACATTTTGTTTATCTCTCCTTATTTTAGTTTCTTCCGTAGATATCTCTACTTTTTCCCCTACTAATAGCAGCCGTATAACGTGCCATACTAGATGACATATCTGTTACTGTGTTACCATCGTTGGAATCTTCGTTGACAGTATCAACATTCTCAGTTGCTGGTGCTTCTTTCTTTGTACCAAAGTAACTATCTTTAATTGTGTCTAGTTTCTTTTTGTACTCGTCAGCGCCATCATATGAGATGTCTTCTACTAGTGATTTCATCTTTTCTTTTTCTGTATCTGCTAAACCATCTACAGTTTCTTCAAAGATTTCATCTTTAGTATAACTATCGATAACTTTTTTATCTTCAATAGATTTTTCAGTCATTTCATTAACTTTACCTTTGAGTTCTTCTAGTTCTTTCTCTTTTGCTTCCAGAACGTCATACTTCTCTTCAGGTACGTCAATGTAGTGATCTTCAAATAATTGTTTTAAGCCACCAATAAAGTCTTCAGCGATTTCGCCTTTGATACCTTTTTCGATTGCTAATTCATTATCTGCCATCCATTGTTCAACAACATAGTTTAGGTAATTATCAACTTTAGTTGTTAGATCACCTTTTACTTCTTCTTTTGCTTCCGCTAATTCATTTGAGTATTCACCCTCTAATCTTTCGATTTCAGATTTTACTTTTGATTTAACAGCCGCTTCAAAGATTGTTGCCGCTTTAGACTTAAATTCTTCTGATAAAGAACTGTCGCCAGATACAAGAGCATCAACGTCAGCAGATACGTCAATAGATTTAACTCTATGTTCTACTGCTTCTTTTTTCTCTTTATCATCTTTCTCATCTTCTTTATCGTGCATGCCTTCTTTTTTCTCATCATCTTCGCCGTTCATAGCGTTCATCATTTTGTGATAAGAAGCCGCGATTTCTGATTTTTTCTTTTTATTCATCATATCATACATCGCTTGGATCATGCCAGATTTAGTTTTTGGCATTTCATGCTCTTTTTCAGACATTTCTTTTTCGTCTTTTTCGTCTTCGTCTTCTTTTCCGTCATGTGCCGCTTCAGCCTTCATATGCTTGTCTGCTTGAAGTTTCTTCATTGGTTCTGCCGGTGTAGCACCTTTCGTAGGAGCAGAAGCGTCTTTTTTGATTTTGTCTTTAGTTTTATCTTGCCCAGGATTATCACTTGGGGAAGTTACTGCTGGACCTAAATCTTCAAAGTCGCCCGCTTTTTGCATTGGTTCTGCTTTTCCGCTACCTTTAGTAGGTGCGTCATGCTGAGCCTCAACAACTCCCTCAGGAGCCTCAGAAACGATATTTTCGTTTTTGATTTCTTCAGCCATTTTTATATTCTCTCCTTATTATTTCGAAATAAAATTTGCGTATAACTATTTATTATTTTACTAATTTCTTCATAAAGTTTTCAAAGGCATGCGCCTCTGCTTTTGCTTTACGTTGTCTAGTTTCACGCTCTAACTGTTCTTGTATTTCAGAAACATCTTGTTCCTTGATAATACCATTGTCCCAAACCCATTCTTTGCCTTCCATAACACCGTTAACGAATGCCTGTGGCGCAGATGGATCTGCCACAATGTCGGCCGCAGTTGCTAGATAAAAATCGCTTTTTACATAGTTTGTGCCGCCTCTATTCTCCAAAGAACCCATGCCCCTTGATGAAACTCCTAATTGTGCGCCTTCGTCTATAAGACTTTTTACAATCTTTCCGTAAGGCGTGTCTGTGATTTTTGCTTCGCCAATATAATTACCTTTGCCATCGCCCTCTAATTTAGTAATTAAGTGTGATACTCTTTCTAAATTTACTGTAGGTCCGTCTGGATGCCCTAGTTCACCAAATGCTCTTTTACGTTCAATGAACTCTTTATTGTAGCGATTGACTTCTTTTTCTAAAACTTCTTGTGGGTATACACGGCCATTTCTATTTTTGATGTTGGCTTGCATGAAGATACCCTTAATTTTATGAGCCTTCTTACCATTATCTTCTTCGATAATGTATTGTGCCTCATTTATTTCTTCTCTAATTAGTTTCATGTTGCGTATGTTCCCCTTTAGTTCTATTTATCTTACCTGACTTCTAAAATCACTGAATAACTGTCACCATTCACAAAGTTATGTGTTGAGAATAGTATGTCACCAGTTGGTGTAGAAGCATTGTTGGCAATCTGTATTGCTGGTGTCTGTAAATCTATAGTGCCAGTACCAGATAGAAAGAGTGCGGTTGCGTTAGTGTCACCCTCAAATAGTATCTCTACTGCCCCTTTCGGGTCTGTAGTATTAACACTATAGATAACTCTCGCAATCTTTGTAGAGGTTGACAAGTGGTTCAAAGACGCACTTGTCATTTTCTCTACTAAACTCTCTCCTGTACCATCAGATTTGTTGGTGAATTTCATCACCGTTTTACTTCCAGCAACGTCTGTGATAGTTTGTGATGTTACAGTATCAGCCATTATCTAGTTTGTCCTGATTGATTGTAACCTTTTGCTTTAGTTACTTCAATGATGAAAGTACCAGTTACGGCACTACCGTTTGTTATAAGAATATCACCAGTAACACCTGTACTTTCTGGGTTTGTGATTAGTGGTTGTTTACCATGAAAACCAAACTCACCAGAACCATGTACTGTGATTGCGTGATCGTCTGTACCTGCGTCAAACAAAAACTTTACATTACTTGTTGCCGCTGTTGTATTCCATTTAATACTTCTTATGTGTAGTGTTGGGTTAGACGAATGTCCTCTTAAAGAACTTGCGTCAACACACACTACCGCTGAGTTTGTGTCGTTATTGATTTCAAACATTCTTACTGTTCTAGTCTCACTATCGACAAGATTTCTTGCGTTTACTATTGCCATTTTTACTCTCCTTTATATGGTTAGACCTGTTTCTTTTTCGAAATAAGTCTCAATATCTTTTGATTGTACTCTATATTTCTTACTTACGTCTCTTACAATCTTTGGAAACGTAGTCAAAACTTTTTGCGGTTGCTTTGCCATCATGCCAAATAAATCATCTACTGCCTTCTTTACTTTAGGCGATAGACGTTTGTAGTTAGGGCTTCTTTTATGTTCACCCTTTTCTTTAATCGTCAATTTCAGTTGGCTCAGTGTTAACATTTGTTTCCGCTTCTTGTTCTTTGTTCAATAGTGTACCTGCTAAATCTTTTCTTCTTTGATCTAGTTCAGTACCCACTTTATCAGATAGCGCCGCTTTAAAGGCTTTCTCTGCCTCTACGTTGTCGCCTGTGTCTAAAGCATCAATCATTTTCTTAGTATCTTCAATTGCCATTAGAATCCTCCGTCATCATCTTGTTTTGCTTTTGGATCAGGTATAATACCTGAATCAATTTCTTGTTGTATTGTTTCTCTTTCTCGTTCTATTTCATTGTCATTCAATTTAAGAATATGTTTGTTGACATAATCCATAGAGTATACAGTACCAATCATGCCATTATCTTTCATCGCTCTATAAATTTCCATGCGATCTTTAAACATTTCGCTTTCTTTTATCTCAGCAAAATATCCATCATTGACATATTCATACTTAATCATTTGAGATAAACTATTTTCCCAATCTTCGATAGTGATAACACCTTTGAGAATTAGTTGAGTTTTCAGTATATCATGGAATAAAGTATTAAATCTATTTCTTAATCTACTGATAAACTTTGTAAATTTTATCTCGTCTCTATTTACCTCAGTTGATCTACCAAGTTGTAAACCACCTGCCGCTTCGCTATCTAGTCTGCTATACGGTACGTTTAGAGATTGATATAGTTTCTTTTGAAAATATTTGATATCATCTATCTCGCCAAGATTTGAACCACCAGGTAAAGTTGTAATCTCTGTCCCTCTACCACCTTCACGTCTTGGTAACCAAAAATCTTCTAACATACTCATATATTGTCTATCGTCTCTAATCTCTCCTGTAGAGGCGTCATATACAAGTTTGTTTCTATATCTGTTCATTACATCTTTGAGGTATTGTTCTGCCTTTACTTTTGGTAGATTACCTACATCAATGTAAAAAATTCTTCTTTCTGGTGCCCTAGATATACGATAGATAACCACACTGTCTTCTATCATTCTCAACTGATTGACTGGTTTGATTGCCTTATGTAGATAAGACAGTACCATGTTTCTTTGTTGATCTACTAGACCACTTACACAATGAGCAATGGCATCTTTAGCAATCTTTAAACCAGTTGTGCTAGACGCACCTGCTTGTACACCTTTCTCATTGTAAATATAAAATTCTTCAAACTCTACTGACCCTGGTTTGTTAGGATCTTTAGGGGCAAACTCATTACCTTCTTTAGATTTTGGTGCCCTTACTTTCTTAATTTTTCTTGGGTCAATATATCTTAATTCTGTTATACCATTCTTTACATTCTTAGGGTCAATTACTTTATGATATACGATACGACCATCTACGTACCATCTTCTAAAAATGTCATGCCCTTTCTGTTCAAACTCCAATAATCTAATTACGTTTTCAAACTCTTCGCCAATTCTTTTCTTTACTGCCGCTGAGAATGGTATGTTGTTGACATTTAGTCTAACAACTTCTTGTTTATCATCAACTACGATTGCCTCATTGATGATGTCTTCTATTGCCATATCACATTCTGGGTGTATGGAAACTTCTCTATATCTTCTTACTAAGTCTGCTTCGTTATGTATTTTTCCTTCTTGGTCAAGGTATGTACCAAAGTGACCACCACCCATAATAGTCTGTACGCCATCTTCAGCGGTTGGTGCTGTAAATGATTGACTATTGGGTTTAGTCTCTTGTTTACGTTTGATTTCGAAACCAAATATTTCTGCCACTACGATCTCCTTTTTCAATATTTAGTGGGGCACAAAGGCCCCACTTTTTATAACAACAATTAAGTTGTAGTGTTTGATTCCCAGTATTGGTATCTCCAAGTACATTCAAATGTTTCTAATGCTGTTACCTGGTCATAGTTTAAGTCAACCTGTCCAATGATAGTTGGGAACATACCTCTAAAAGTATAACTCTTAATTGTATTACCATTTCTATCTAAGTGGTCAACAAAAGCATCTACCTGATAATCAACTGGGTTGTTTAACCCTTCGTTATCTGAATGATTGTTTATACCATTTGACCATCTCTCTATCGCATTTTTGATTAAGAAATCAGTATCGTTGATGATAGTAGTTGTCCAAGTTTGGAATGTTCTATCACCTGCCATATAGATTGGTCTACCACGGAAGTTTACTGCTATTTCACCTAGTTCACTTGTTGGTAGTATAGTAGATGAACATAGAAAAGCCATGCTTTCTGTTTCACCACCTACTGCCGCGTAACCTGGGAAAGGCATAGTTACTTTAAATTGGTTTTGTCTTGCTCCACCGCCTTTTAGTTTTGAGACAAAATCTGATACGTTAGCCATAATTTATCTCCTATGCTCCTGCCACTTCACTAAACGCAACGCCTGTTCTAGTCGCTACAAAGTTTAGTCTGATGAAATTGATTGAACGATTTGGTTTGATAAAGATATCTGCCACAAATTCGTTTCTGTCAATTAGATCCGCAGTGTTATTTGTTTCATCACAGATTACTGAGAAATCTGTAATACCTCGTCTGCCTTGTATATCTCTAAGGAAAGGCTCTACTAAGTTTCTAAATTGTGCCCTTGTGAACTCGTCATTGAACTCAAAGAGTTGGAATTTAGCCGCTGTAGAAATCGCTTTCTCTAAGACTAAGAATAATCTTCTTACGTTTATTCTATCAAAAGCAGAAGGTTTTGATTGTGCTGTTTTATCACCAAACAAGACAGTGCCTTGTCCAGGGAATGTAACAACTGGGTTTACTCTTGCTTTATATAGTACATCTCGCTGTGCTTGATTTGGATCAAATGCTAGTTTTACAGCACCTCTAATTTGACCTCTGTTGAATCCAGCAGGTGAAAAGAAAGGATCTGCTACCGTATCTGTTCTCGCACAAAGTCCAGCGATGTCACCGTTTAATGGTACAAATCTAAATACGTCATTGTATTTGTCGTACATTTGTTTGTAACCACTGTCGATAACAGCGTATGATGAACTTGATAAACCGTCAGCAAAGTTTTTAACATTTTCTGTAGCCACAATTGCGTTTGCCGCATTTACAACGTCTGCTCTCGCAGGTGAAACAAATGCCACACAATCTTTTCTTGCTTCAGCAATATCAATAACTTTAGTTGCGTGTGTGTCTCCTGTAGCATCTGCCGCAGTAGCACCACCACCTTGAGATGGTCCGCCTATAATAAAGTTAACCTCTTCAGTTTCTGGATCAGCAAACTTATCGTATGCTAATGCCATTTCACCAAGAGTTGGTTCGTTGTCAGTAGTACCGCCAGATAAACTATCGCTAAAGATAGAAATAGTTTGAGTACCAGCATTGTCAAATGTTTGACCTACTTTACTTGAACCAGCGTTTGCTAATGTGCTGTCGTGGTCTAACCAGTAAATGTATTTACTGTTTTGATATAAGTAATCCGCATAGTAAATGGATTCACCACTTGCCCCTTTTGCGTCAGAAGCCTGAGATAATCCTGCGTGTGTTTCTAATATTGTACCAGCAGTACCAGTAATACCACCGTCTTCATCTACAACCGCGATGTGTAATTCGTCAAGCGAACCACCTGCGTTTGCTGTGTCGTCAGTAGTTGTTGGTGCCGCACTAAAGTTGAAATGGTATTCCCAAAATCTTCTAAAGTGTGCGTTGTCTGCCACAGCATGTCTAAGACCACCAGTTTCAGTTGCGCCAGTTGCCTGATTAAATCTAGCAATTGTTAATACGTTACTGCCTGGTTTTGCTGTTACCTTATAATAGAATCCAGAAGGCACAGCGGTAAAGTTACCACTTGTATCTCCAAATTCAATGATGTCGCCTACTTGAATTTTATCGCCGCCAGCATCATCAATTGTGATTGCTGTATCGCCAATCGCCGCAGTGGCATCGTTTACAAGGTTAGAACCCCCACCGTTACTTGCGTAAGCAGTAGAGTTGGTACACATAGATACTTTTAAATTGTTACCTTCAGTTCCTGCTTCTCTGGCACCAAAGTTGCCATTAGATGCTGAACCGTCAGAATAGTTGTCGAGGTAGTGAGTAGTGTTTTTAATCTGTAACCCTGTGCCACTTGAAGTCGCATTAAGGTTGCCAGTTACTGCTCTTACTACTTTTAAGGCATTACCGTATTGTAAAAAGTTGGTCGCACTAAAAAAATATTCGAAGTTTGCCGCAGTTGGTTTCCCAAAAACTGAAACATACTCGTCTTCACTAGAGATTAAAGTAACCTCATCCATCGGCCCTTTCTCACTAACAACCGCAATCGCACCAATACTGGTAGAGACCGCTGGGATTACATTAGTTAGATCCTTTTCCGTAACATTAACGCCCGGTGATACTAAAAAAGCCATCTTGTTTTCTCCTTAAAATTGTTTATTAATAAACTACACATCTATTTATTAAATGTGAATTTTACCAACCTTTTTTCTGAACAACAGGTGACCATGTCTGTCCATATGGATCTTTGAAACTATCATTTTCAGGTGTTGTGAGACCATCATCGACAAAACCAAATGGTGCCATATCTTGTTCCATCAAATGTGATTGTTCATCGACAAGTCTTGCTCGTATATCTTGGTCAGTGAGTTCTTTGAAATATGTTTGGTTTGATAACCAGGCAAACATTACTAAGCACATAACCAAATCGTCAGTAGAACCTTCTTCTGCTTCGTATTTTTCTTTACCTTTAAGTATGTAAGTAGATAACTCAGCGATGATATCAAAGTCTTGTATGATAAACTTATCTGTTTCTATCATTGTTTTTAAGTTAGAGCAACCAATCTTTTTTGTTGCTTTTGTAGTTCGTAAACCTAACTGTGATTGTTTACCACTAAAACCTGTACCAGCAATTTGACCTGATCGACCTCTTTGATTAACCATAATCATATTATCATACTCTAAATCAAATTGTAAAGTGTCTGCTACTTGACCACCAATATCATTTACTTCTACTAATACCTCTGCCATGTTATAACTCTTAGCAATCTTATGAATAATTTGCGGAAACAACATAGGTCTTATTTCATTGTTACGATACTTACCTACAACTCTATACGGTATACTGGTTGCGTCTGTAACTACGAAAGCAGAATAATCATTGACCGTGCCTCTTGCTACATCAACTGTAATAACATAACGATGTTTTTCTTTTGGCATTTCATATATGTCTAGTCCTGCGTTTTGTTGTATTGGTGTTATATGTGATAATGTTCTTAATTTAGAACTAGTGATTAAAGTATCAACACTACCTAAAAACTCACATTCAAACTCCGTTCTAAATTGTTGTTCACTTGTGTTCTTAATCGTTTCTGCTTTCCATTTTTCATCACGCCCTGGTACCTCTGACCAATGAACTTCAATAGGTTTGTAACTATTACGTTCATGTATAGCATCGTTCCACAATTTATAAAACATGTTCATACCATGTGGTGTAGATACAATCATTACTTTAGAACTTTTACCAGAAGATATTGTAGGATAAACTGAACTAAAAAATTGTTCAGCAATATTATTTGGTACATAGGCAAACTCATCTAAGAATATAACGTTATATGAACCACCACGTACAGCACTTGACGATGTTGCCGCGGCAAGTATTCTACTACCGTTTTCTAATTCTAAACTACCTTTATTCCAATTGATAACACCTTGTTGTATAAACTTTGGTAAGTTTTCATAAGCAAGTTGTAATCGACCTAATAAGTCTCTAGCAACTGCCGCTTTGTTGGCAAGTATTGCTATGTTTACATTGGCATTGAATATCGCATAATGTAATAAGTATGCTATGATTACTGTTGACTTACCAGTCTGTCTAGGTAGTTTACATATAGTAAAACGATTATTATGAAATGTATCAACCATTTCTTTTTGAAAGTTATATAACTTAAATGGTTGTAGACCATGATCAAGTGTTACAATCTTTAGATATTCTGTAATAAAATATATTGGATTGTTTTGACAGCGGATAAATTCTTCAACTTGTTTTTTAGTAAACTTTGTTTTTTGATTTGCCGCTTTTAAATTAGGGTTACCTAAATAAGTTTTATTTTCCATTTTTCTTTATTAGTTTTTGTAACTCAGCAGTTGATCCAACAAATAAATTGTTCTCTACTTTGTTAGGTACTTTCTTTGTTTCTTCACCTAACTTCTTCATCTTCTCTTGTAACTCTAACAATTTTTCTGTCACTTCACCAACATTCTTAATGAGTTGCCCTGCCACTTCGTATGTTCGTGGGTGTTCAGTTTCTTTTGCTAGAGTTAATATACCATCTATAGCGTCTTGCCCTCGCTCTACAAGATTATATAAGTTTTCTCTACTGTATTTGTAGTCACTTGTAATATCTTCTTGTTCATTCGGCCTAGGTATAACTGGCTTACTTTCAGTTTCAACGATTGTTTTATCCGTAATGTCTAAAATCTCGTTGAGTTTATCCTCAACTTTTTTCATTAGTTATCTTTATCAGTACCACTATCTGGATCAAAACTATCAGCATCTTGGAAAAAAGAATGAACTTCATTGAACCCAAAATTATCGTCAGCATCTGCCGTTGTTGGATTAGGTGTAACAACAATTCTTTGTTCTCTTTTCGCTACATTAACATTAGTATCTGAATATTGATCAACTTGTACTCTCTTAATAATTTTTTGAGAAGTAACAGGACCATATAGATACATTTTTGCTGTAAAGTTTAGAGTGTACATAATAACTCGTCTTTCAGTAAAGTTACCATCGTAAGTATCTTCATATGCTACATCATTCAATACGATAGGCACATCTCTTACGATTTCCATATTTGGCATTACGTTCAATGATATTGTATAGTCTGGTTGAAACATTGGTAATATTTGTTCAACTATTTGTAATGCGTCTTCACTATTTTTTGCCATAGCAAATAAACTGAAACCTACGTTGTAAGGTACAGGCATATAACTATGTTGTAGTGATTTACTATCAGCACTTTTTGACTTTCTAAACTTTTGTATTCTGTTTAGTTTTCTTGGTGCGTCATATGTAAGTGTAGTCATTTCAAAACCTATACGAGGTAAAGTAAGAGCAGTTGTCTTACCATCATCTGAGGTTCTGGCACTATCTTGGTCTAGTCTTACTAGAAATTTTTGTTTTGGGCCATATGCTAGTGGCACTTTCATCTTTTGTATTATTTTACCTGTTGAGTTTTTACGATAAACATACATGTCATTAAACAGTGTACCAAACGCAACGACCGTCTTTCTTATCAACTCATGGTATTGGGCATCTTTAAACATTATTTACTCCTTGGGTCTCCAAATGGATTGTTTTCTGAGAAGTCGAAGATATCATTGTTTGGATCAAAATCATCTAATCCTGCGGCAGTTTCAAAAGCCTTGTTATCAGCGTCTGTGCTTTCTGTCGCCAAGTTATCTGTTAGAGCGTCTTCAAGTATTATATATTCTACAAATTCTGGATCATCTTCAAGTATGATATTATCACCATCTGTTTCATCTACGATGAGATCACCACTTTCAGCAACAAGGGCACTTACGTCACCTACAATATTTTCTGAAAGTAATGAACCAGAAGAAGTTGTACCACTCTCTAAAGTGATTTGATTTTCTAAAACGTCCATCGTAACTTGGTCAAGTTTGTTGTCTATTTCTGCTAATCCAGTTTCAACACTTTCTGAACTGTAATCCCAAGTAGAACATTTTAGTTTAAATATTGGCAAGTCAGATATCTGATACATTGGATCTTCGTCTTCAACGAAATCAATTTGCCAAAATCTTTTAAATAAAGGTGAGTAGATAATGTCACCTTCTCTAGGTCTATTAATTGTTAATGTGTTTGATGGTTGATCAACTAATAATTCAAATGTACGTCTCGCAACAACATAAGTTACCTCGTCTCTCATGTCAAGGCCAAACTTGCCTACTAAATCACCTTGTCCGGCAAAACCATTTACCTCTTCGACATACATTTCAATCATGTATTCGTCAGTAAATTTATCTGTTGTATTACCTAGTATGCCATCTTCAAATAAATTTTCTCTTGGCATATAGTGAACATCATGGCCATAAATTTTTAATTGTTCGATAATTAAATCTTCGTAAAGATTTTTTTCTGACCTAGTGCCATGTGCGAAGTATGTACTTCTCATATTTTTAACCCATCATGTAGTTAGGTGGTAACTCGTAACTTAATTGTATTTGTTCTTCTAATTTGTTTATTTCTTCTTGTGCTTGTGAGTAGATTTGCTCACCATTCATTGTAACACCACCCAACATCGCAACACCTTGAAACTTAGATAAGTTAGTACCCCATTGTTTTTTAATTAATTGTATTAGATATTTTTTTAAAAATATATCATCAAATATATCTGTAAATGTAGACGGGTCTAATTTTCTATAACATTCGATAATAATAAAGTCACCAGCATCAATATCATTTGACCAGTCCATGTCTATATACAATCTATTCTTATGTTGATTAAATCTAATTGGTCTTTCACCTACAAGTATATGATCTAACATATCTAAATGTCGTAATGTCATATCGTAGTGTATAATTGATGTAGACGAAAAATCGTATAAGTCGTTTAGTCTTAATTGATATCTAACATCAAAAAGGTCTAAGTTTGCTCTATCTGTAAAATCAAATATTCTTGTAACAGAAACAACACTAGATGGCATTGGTATATAATTTTTACCTTCTTTGAAAACTGCTGTGACCGTACTGTCTGCTGTATCTGTGACAGTAGAAAGTGTTTCGTTAGTTTTTGCCCTAGTGATATCGTCTGCTGATACTTGATATTTGAGATACATTCTCTCAACACCATCGTAATGATACTGGGCAAAATATTGTAATGCCTCATCAATACGATCCTCTACTTGATCGTCCTCTACGTTGATTTCGATTACAGGTTTACCTAATGCTCTTAGACAATATTGTTTAAGGGTCTCTCTAGTCGTAATTGGGTTATTTTGTGCCATGTTATAGTCCTTATGAGACTATTTATAAGAAAAAACAACCTAATATCTTACAACTACTCTATCGCCAGATAATGGTGCCGCGTCTAATGTGATTGTGCTACCAGAATATGTAAAGTCTTCAGTAGGTTCTTGTACAACTCCGTTAATTGTTACCAAGAATTGGTCAACATCATATCCTGCCGCAACTGAAATTGTTGTCGCACTACCATTACCGTCTAGTGTCGCTTTGTTGGCACCAGATGATAATTTAAACGTTTCGTTAGGTAATGTGATTGTTCTATCCGCAGTTGGGTCTGTTACAGTAAGAGTTGTTTCAAAACTGTTTGCTGTGCTACCTTCAAATACAATGTTTCCGCCTAAATTAATGCCAGCGTTGAAAGTTGTTTCACCAGCGGCACTACCGTCAATTGTTACGAAAGTTGTATCTGAACTGCCATCAGTACCTTTTATGATAATGTCTGTATCATTACCTTGAGCATCTATTGTAATATTACCAGAAGTAGTTGTTAAGTTGATTGCCGCATCACCTGCTGTTAGGTCATCTGCCGCACTTGATACAGTATCGAAAGATAAAGCACCACTACCATCTGTTTTTAAGAACTGCCCAGAAGAACCATCTGCCGCAGGTAGTGTTAATACATAACTACTTCCTACAGTTGCTGGTGCCTCTAATGCTACGAACTGTCCGCCAGAAGCATCTTGGAATCTTGCTTCAGCACGTGCCAGTAATTCTATTGATGTGTTGATATTAGGACTTGTTAAAGTTTTATTTGTTAATGTTTCTGCCAAAGATGTAGTGGCAAGAGTTGCTGCCGCATTTGGTAATGTGATTACATGGTTACCAGAAAAATCTGCGTGAGCAGGTGCCTGTACAGCAACATAGTGAGCGTTTGAACTTTCACAATATAATCTCAACTGTGATTGAGCACCATCATTTTTAAGATCAATAACACCAGTTGTAAATGTAATTCTATCATTACCACCAATCTTAAAGTGAATTGTATCGTCTGTATCTGCTGTGATTGATGTATCAGCGTCAGCATCTAAAATCAATTCAGTACCATTCATGTCAATGGACTTGTTATTTAAAGCAAGTGTACCACTGTCATTTGGTAAGTTGATTGTTCTATCCGCTGTTGGATCAACAACGTTTAATGTTGTTTCAAAAGAGTCCGCACTTGAACCTTCAAAGATTACACCACCAGTTAACTCAACATTTGAGAATGCCGCAGCCCCACCACCG
>NTLX01000082.1_pt1 | contig 17697 bp, 51 predicted proteins | sample 1251771 | NCBI WGS metagenome assembly NTLX01 (sample SAMN07250028, study PRJNA358725) | marine metagenome | isolation source: viruses from ocean water | place: Pacific Ocean: North Pacific Subtropical Gyre | collected 2015
GCCAGCGCGTTGACCATCGGATCCGCGTCGCGGAAGTTGCCACAGCCCTCACGGGTGTCTGCCATACAACGGCGAGCCTGCATCAAGGCGCGGTCGAGAGGCGTCCCGGTCCAGTAGCCACCGGTGGATGCGATCGCGTTGTTCTGGCGGTAGTAGTAGAGGGACCGACCCGAACCCTCCGCGTGGTGGAACGCAGCGCAGAGAATCCAGAGGGCAAGCGGGTGGACATCGTAGGCGGTATCAGCCGCCCAGTACTTGTTAGGGCGTCCGGCGTCCTGCCGGTGTGCGGGACGCTGCATAGGCTCGAACCGCTGGGCGTACTGCGCGGACAGGTTGACGATCATCGCGGAGCCGCCGTACATGGCGGCGCGGGTCACCTGATTGCGGAGGAAGAAGGAGGAGAAGTGGTCGGTGACGGCGTTGCGGTAGGACATAAAGGCTCCAGAGCGAGAAGCGGAGCGGGCACAACGCCCCCTCACACATATAATATAACCAGTTCTGAGGATCTTGCAACCACCTGTGACAAGTGGAGACAAATGTTTTAGTTCCCCCAAGGGCACCCCTTACAAAGTGCCCTCATTATGGGGGTTCTCAAAATCAGGCTTTCACACCCTCCAGCGGGACCAGTTCCCACGAGACGACGCGGGCGCGTTCACCACGCAGGGTGGTGGACAGTGCCGACCGCACCTCACGGGTGGCGGCTTCCGCCGTCATGCCCTCATCGTGCCAGATGGTGGCGGTCATCGTGTGATGCTTCCCCGGCTGGCACCGGGCGAAGGAAAAGCTGCTGCTGGTGAACGTGATGCGGGCGGTACGGTACAAGGGCTCTCCAGAGCGTGAGGCGCGGGGGTTTCTTCCCCCAACACCTATAATGTAACCCGTCAGGGTGCGCCTGTCAAGGGGATCTTGGCAGAAATGCGGACGATTATTGTCCTTGACGATGTGCCTGCGAGGCGATCTGATCAGACCGCACAAGCAGGACACACCGCAGACGGAACCATCCAAGGCAGTCACCAAACATATACAAAATGTCAAAGATCTATGACGAACCCTATGCACTATCCATCATAGGTAGGTTCTTTCCAAGCTGCCACAAGGACAATGGCAAAACAGGCATACCACGTTATGAGTCCGATTACTGGCTGCATAGGTTCTATCCTCTCTCTATCTCTTTTCTTTATTGTGTGTTCTCGGAACGTAGAAGGTGCGGGAGGCGGGAGTCGAACCCGCAGAGACGGTGCCTACTTGTCGGTGCTGCGCCTTCGTTGGTGGCGTGCGTTGCGACGTTCGTTGCGATCCGTGCAGCCGCCGGGCTGCTCGCAAGGGACGCCCATCCCTTCGCTCTATCTCTCCTGTGTCTCCATGGGCGTGGTCTTACAGGCTCCCGGTTAAGTGTGCCCCCCTTTCAATAGGCGGGGGTCATTCCTCCGTAGTCAATCCAAGCCTACTACGGTCATGGCGCTATGATGTTGGGCATTTTCATATCGTGGACCTCAATCTCGGGTTAACTTACGAGCGTACCCGCAGTATAGACATCCTTCTGTGACCAATCCAAGCCCGCCACAGTTGCCGGCGCTACGATGTTCGGGATTTTCATATCGGTGACCTCTTTTCTTTTCTTGGCTCTCGGAGGGTTGTGGCTTTCAGGCGACGCGGGCAGCAGGGCGAGACCTCACCGCACCGCGCCACCTACCGGGCTCAGACCCGGAACATCGTGATCGTGCCGACGCGGCTGTCATCGAGCGATGCAACCTCGACGCTGGTGCCGCTCTCAGCACCCCGGAAGGCGCGTTTGACCTCGGCAGCGGTGGCAGGGGTGCCAGCGAGCAGCAGGACAGGCGGGTCAGCCTTCGCAGCCTTCGCAGCGGCGACGACCTCGGCATCGAGTGCCTTGAGGGCGGCGACGGCGTCATCCATAGACATCGATCCGGCGGTGACCTCACCAAAGAGGGCAGCGCGGCGAGCATCGACATCGATCGGCTCAGGCGCGGAGGGGACATCGGAATCGCCCGCGAGGATGGAGACGGCGTGCGCGATCAGCGCGTTGCAGTTCTTGTCAGCGGCGACAGGGGCGATAGTACCGTCAAGGTTCAGGACGAAGAGGTTAGCCATGGTAGGACTCCAGTGTCAGGGTGGCTCGGTCGAGCCGGGGGAAAAGTGAGCGAGAGCGTATCTCCCTCTCACATCTATAATGTATCACGTTGGGGGAAAATGTCAAGGTGATCTTTGTCACCATTTGTCTCAGTCGGTCGCGAAGTCCGCAACCATGCTCTCAGCGGTCGAGAAGAGGACCGTATCGCAGAGCCACGAGATCGACCCGTCCTTGTGCGCGCGCCACACACGACCACCGGAGCGAACGCGCTCGGCGATGTAGCCGACAGCCTTGCGGGGCTTGCGGTTCGAGCGGGTGTCGATCTTGATGTCGCCGTGAAGGCTGTAGCGGTAGCGGCGGGGGTCGTTCTTCTTCATGTACTCTCCAGAGGAGTGAGGAGCGCGGGAGCCTATCTCCCTCTCACCCCTATAATGTAACCTGTTTCGGGAAAATGTCAAGTCACCAAATGTCTCAGAATCCAAACTCGGCACGAGCGTCGGCGAGAAGCACCGCCATCTCTTCCAAGTGGTCATCGACGATGCATTCGGCGTGGTCGATCCCCGTGCAGTCGAAGGTGATCACGTCCTTTTCGGTCTTTCCCTTGATCTTCCACGTCCGCACCACGCAGCCATCGCCGTGACCGTCGCGGCGTCGGTGAAAGTGAAAATCGCCCTCATCGCGGTAGATGCGGACGCCGCGCGAAACGTATTCGGAAGGGATGTGCATGGGTTCTCTCCTTGGTTCTTCTACAATGTATCCGGTCAGGTCCAGATCGTCAAGTCATCAAATGTCACAGGATCGAGTTGCTGGTCGAGAGGGACCATAATCGGGGCGCTCTCAGGCTCTCCCATACATTCGATCCAGGCGTCCACGATCTCGCGGAGCGCATCGAGTTCCGCTTGTGCGGCTGCTTCTGCTTCTTCTCTCTTCTTCTCGCGGTAGTCCGCGAGGGAAACAAGCTCACCCATCGGAAACCTCCTCAGAAGGGCATATCAGAATAGAGATCGGTGAAGAGTTCCGGGAGCATGATCGTGTGCGCTTCGCGCTTGGCCATCCCGACGTGCTTGCTGGTGGTCATCGAGTGGAAGTCGCCACCGGGCGCGGTGAAGTCCCCAACGACGACGCCTTCTGGCGTGCGCTGGGCGATTTTCAGGTCATACGACCAGAGCGAGCGACCATCGGTCTGAAGGTTGGCGGCTGCGGCGCGCTTGCCCCATGCGAAGGAACGGATCACGTCTTTGTTTCTCATCTTCTTTCTCCTTGGTTCATCTATAATGTAACCAGTTTTGTGGATTTGTCCAGTCACGAAATGTCACAGGATGCGGGCGCGGCTCTCGATGACGGTGCGTGGGAAGGAGAGGATCTCTCCACCAAAGTCGCCATCGGCGTCAGGTCCGCAGAGGACGTGGACAAACTCGATGGATCCGTGCTGAGTGGACTTGATCACCAGACCGCGCACGCCGGTAGAAGTGAACTGAATGTAATCGCCGATGCTCATTCTCTTTCTCCTTGCTTCTTCTGTAATGTAACCCGTTGGGTGGATTTGTCAAGTCACCAAATGTCACAGGAAGAATCAAGGCAGTTTCCGCAGTCGTCGTGCTCGGTGACGCGACCACAGGCGCTACAATACTGGTAGCAGTAGCCTTCGTCGTTGGCTCCGCTGTCCTGCTCCCAGACAGGGACGGTCTCCCAGACCTCGATCCTGTGCGTGGGGCGTGTGCGAACCTCGTACTCGATCTCTTCGCGGCTCATGTGGTTGGTTCGCTCTCGTTCGTTCGTTGGCATCTTTTCTCTCCTTACTCCTGTAATGTAACCCGTTGAGGCGATTTGTCAAGTCACCAAATGTCACAGCCCTGCGGCGTGAATCTGGTCCAGAATCGCAGCCATACAAAATGCTACATAAAAGGCGAGACCGCCCAAAATAGCACAAATGCCGTCGATGATGATTTCTTTCTTTGTCATTCTCGCACCTTTTCAAAAGCAGAGTTATAGGGGTGTTTTACCACCTGCCCCACTTTTACGGGATAATCCCACGAGCGGGGCTTGTAGTGACCAACTTTGATCCAGAGGACGAAAATGGAGCCTTGTCGGTCTTCCATATCTCCGACAATGAGAGCAAGCGTTGGGCGCTGCTTTGGGTGACGAACCTCGACAACGTGAGCCAAACTGGTCTCTTTTGTGCCTCCTACATTGTAGCAGACAAGATCACCGGGCTGCAAAGTTACTCGTTTTGTCATTCTCGCACCTTTCCTCGGCAGGCTCGCTTGTTGGCCCTTTTCTTCCTGTCAGGATGGCGACCAGCACCAGAACGCGAACGAGCCGCAACAGCGATAATGTTGCGACGTTTCGGTATCTTCGTTTTGTTGCGTTTTGCCATCGAGGGCTCCTTTTGACTAAATAGTCAGGAGGGGCGCGGAAAGGGCTGAATGACGCCGGCTTCGATCAGCCGGGTAGCCTCACGACCGAACCAGCCTTGCAGGGACCACGCGAGTCCCGTATCCACGAGGATTTGCCACGCTTCTCGCTGTTGGTCGGAATCGCCATCATAGACGCCCTCGGCGATCATCACAGCATCGTAGGTTGTCATCTTCTCGGTATCTTTCACAGAGTCCATCCAAAGTGGTCAAAGACCACGGCGAGTAGGTAACAGAGGGTAAATCCAAGCGAGCAGAATGTGATCACTTTCACTTGGAAGTCGAGATCCTGTTGGCTTTTCATGCTTCTGCTGGTTCCTGACCGGCGCAGAAGAGAAGCAGGATCGCCTGCCCTGCGGTTGGGTCCATCTTCGCCGTTCCAGCCGCCACAAGGGCAGCCATCAGGCGATCAAGGGTTTCGGCGGTGCGGTCGATCGTGGTGTCGAGTTCTGGCATGTTGCCTCCTTGGTACTCTTGTAATGTAACCGCTTGGGCAAAAAAGTCAAGTCACGAAATGTCTCAGAATCCGACCTTGCGCGCCTGTGGCTGATCATCGCCGGGCAGCGCCTTGATCGCAGGTGGTCCCTTTGTGGGCACAGCGGCGAAGATCACGTCCTGTTGCTGATCCTGCGGGGCTGCCAGTCGAAACGCCACAGCCTGTGCGGACAGAACGATAATGTCCTTTACGATGGTCCTCATAATCGGGCTCATTTTACTCTCCTTCTGAAATGATGGTGATTTCTTTTTGCCAGATGACAGAAACTGATACTTTCTTGCCTGTTACGTGAGTGTAGGGATTCAACCAGCGGACTCGAATGGGGCGGAAAGCGTGAGCCTCCAGAACCTCGGTCACAAAGGCTTTGCCCCACGAACGGTGGTGGACGAGTGTTCCTACCTTCATCCTGCCGTCTCCGACAAAATGGTAAGTTCTTCTTCGTAGATCTTCAAAGTTGTCAACTTTCCGCCATTCTTCATCATTTTGGGCTTGTTCCACAGCACCCGCACAGCGGGGGGAAAGTCGTCGCCGTTGATATGAAACAAGTTTTCAACGACCAGACCTTTGCCCCATTCTGGGTGATAAACGAGTGTTCCTTCTTTCATTGTTACCACTTTTTGGGGGGAGTGGAAGCACCGCAGGCAGGACAGCCGCGAGTACCAGAGTGAGCGTGCCACGAGTCCTTGCGGATGCGAGCGCCGTTAGTCTTTGCGCCGTGCCCACAATGGCGGCAGTAATACTCCACCGGCTCAGGCTTTGGGCGCAAATGGCGATGATGGATGTTCAACCACATTTTACCTCCGAGACGATTTCAACGTCAATGTCGTCAACCCAGCAAGACTGGTAGATTTCAGCCTTGTGGTTTGGGGACTCTTTCCATTCGATCGACTTGTCCCACCGAACGTGGAACAGAACGTGACCAGAGCCACGCGCGATCTCGGCGTCGATGATGATGCCACGCCCGTAGTAGTCACAGCGGACAATCGAGCCGATGGGCAGGGCGTCAGGCGTCATCTCTCCTCCTTACTCCTGTAATGTAACCGACCGGGGCTGCTCGTGCAACCCCGATCCTGTCACCGTTTGTCACTTGCGGTCAATGGAGACCACGACCTCGGAAGTGGTGAAGTATGGGTTTCGTGCGTGTTCTGCGGTAGTCATCCACATACGCTGGCACTTTGAGGCAATAGGCTTGGGGGCACACATATCGGTCAGAACGATGTGTCCGTCAAACTTGCCATCATTGACGTAGCGCGTGGGAGCATCGAAGCAGGTTCCGCCACACATCACACGTTCAGCCTTGCGGCGCTCGCCCTTCTTCCAGACATACACCTTGTCGGTGGCAACCTCGGTATCAAACGGGATGACGGTAAACTCGGCAAACTGCGCGAGGTTGTCCAACTCGGAGTAAAACGCAGCGAGCATCCCATCATCCACAGAACCAGACTGGTCGATGGAAATAGCGATCTTTGCCTGACGGCGGACGCGCTTACCGGGATGAATCTTGGGGAACCGCTTGTTGAGACGACGCGGAGTAGACCGCTTGTCAGCACGCTGGGAAGTACGCACAAAGTAGCGCAGCATCTTCTTCCAGTCAACTTTGGTAGCCAACCGCTCCTTGATGGTCTTCCGCATAGCAGAGGACACAGAGCCCCAAGAACCAGCCTTGTCGGCTTCTTCTGCTGCCTTGCGGATCGCTTCCTTGATGCGCTCCTTGGCGATCTCGTTGGCTTGTGCGTTGCCACCACCCTCGCCGAAACCCTCGTGGACATCGAAGTCGTCGTCTTCGCCGAACGGAGAGCCTTCGCCGTTCTGCTGTGACTCTTCTTCCATCTTTTCCAACTCAGCGAGATACCACTCGTAAGTCATGTTGGCAGGAAGATGGGCAAACTTGCCCTCACCGGGCAAACAACCCTTCATCGGCTCGGCACCCTCGGACAACACAGGACCGGGATCAGCCTCGCAGGGCAACTTTCCAGCCATCTCGGAAAGACCATTGATCGCAAGGTCCATCGCGATGTTGTCGATGCGCCTGATGCCGCCTTCTGGCTTGCGAGTCGTCACATGCTCGAAAACGATGTGATAAAACTCGTGCATCAAAACACCCAACTTGTGCTCGTCCTTCAAAGCACCCATGAACTTGGGGTTGTAGAACAACTCAAACTGGGCGCTGGTAGGGTTGACACGGACGCCAGCAGTCGGCACGCTGTCAGTGCGGATCTTGTCAATCCGACGCGACAGGGCAGCGAAGAACGGCTCGCGCATCAACAGACGCGCCGTGTGGAGGTTGAGGTCAAAGGGCTTGTCAGTCATGCTCTCTCCTTACTCTCATAATGTAACCGCTCACCCGGAGGCAGGCAAGCGGTTTTTTGTCAACGAATGTCATCGAACCACGGATCACCGGGCAGATAGTATTCAACTTTCAGTGCGGTGTCAATCTTCCAGCTTTGTCGTCCATCTGGAAAAAGTAGTAAAAACTTTTTACGATTGCTTCCTGATGGTCCTGCGCCGTAGACCTTTCTTTGGTATCTTTTGATCTCCAGCACAATGTGGGCTTTTTTGTTTGCCCTGCTCACAACAAGGTCACCTTCCTTGATTTTGTCAATCTTGGCCATAACGCCTCACAGCATCAAAACCGAACCGAAATGTTTGCAGGGACTTTACGAACTTTACCTCGTAAGTTGTGATGCTTCGTTTCTTTGCATTTTCGGTAATGATGTCGGTAATCACCCCGAATCCGTGCCTCTCTTGGAAAGCAGGAGTAACACGGACAGGGGTGACCAGATCACCGACCCGTAGGGCGGGCTCCATGATCACGACCCACGAAGGATCTTGACCATGTGCTCGCTCACACGGGTGCCATCGGCGGCAGACGCCTTGTGGAGACGGATGGCGTTGGTGCCGTTCTCGTCTTCAGCGTCACCGATGGCGCTCCACAACTTCATGCAGATCTCGGAAGGCATCGTGACGAACCACGTCGCGAGGTTGGTGACCTGCGTGTCCGACAGGGACTCGCTGAAGGTGGAGGCGTGCTCCATCTTTTCGACCATAGCGGCGTGGTCGTTGATGCCCCACTTCTCGATCTTGTCGAAAGAGCCGTGATCAAGCAGGTCTTCGATGCTGACCTGATACTCGTACTTCTGAACGAAATCACGCAGGGCAACAGCAGCCTCGAACCCGACGAAGCCGGTGGCGAGGTTGAGCAGCAGATCGCGGTTCCCGTCTTCTGCGAAGAGGGACAGCGGCTCGACAGTGCGTGCGAACCGCACCCACGACCGACGCGACGGGTAGACCTTGTTCGGCTCGTAGTCGTCGGTATGCTCAAGGTGCTGGCGGTTGCCATTGACGAAATCCCACAGGACACCATCGACCTTGCCAGAAGCCCAGCCCAGCCAGTCTTCTACGGACGGCTCGACATCGAAGACGGTCCACCGGTCAAGTTCGGCGGGGTCCATCTCACCGACTTGGTACTGACTGCCGTGCTCACCGCCGTTGACGGCAGCGACGATCAGGGTCTCAGGGTGCAGGTGCCACCCGTTGATCTTGCGGCTGTCAGTCAACTCGAAAAGACCCTGACGGACTTCCATCGTGGCGCGGTCAACCTCATCGAGAAAGAGGACCACGGGCTCGGTGCAGGCTGTCACAAGCCAGTCGGGAGCGTTCCACGTCGTAGCCTTGCGACCATCGGAAAGGTCGGCTGTGTCGGGCAGACCGAGCAGGTCACCTTCGGTCATCTGGGATGCACGACGCTCGACAACGGGCAGACCGCGCTGCTTGGCGATCATGTAGACGACCTCGGACTTGCCGACGCCGTGGCGACCACGGACAAGGACCGGCAACCGCGCATCGAGGATGGCGGGGACGGTGGAAAGGAAGGTTGCGAAATCGAAAGCCATGCAAAACTCCGGTCTGGCTTCGTGCGACACTTGGAGGGCAGTCGCCGCCCGTTCTCTTGTAATATAACCGGTTGGGTCCGGTTGTCAAGTAGTTTTTTTAAGTTTCTCGAAAAGAAGGTGTGAGAGGGAGTCTCCGCCCCTACACGGGGGCTAAAACCGCAGGCGGGGGGACTCGAACCCTCCCAGCGTCCTTGCCTGCTTTTCTCACCCGTGTGCGGGACTCGAACCCGCTGCCCTCTCACACCAGTAATGTAACCGATCAGGTCAGATTGTCAAGTCACGAAATGTCACAGCAAAAGTTCCCACTTTCCGTCAACGAACCGTTTGGAGTCACGAAGACCAGAGGTCATCTTTCCTTCCTCCACCCTTTTGGCCACATCCCGCACCAGCTTGATCAGTGCGATCTTTCCGATCTTCACCTTAACGGAAGGATTGAGATCAGAGAAGGTGCCGTGGTTCCTGTTCAGAATGGTAGCGATCTCCAGCGCGTCACGAAGACCCTGTGGGTCATCCGTGTCGAGGACAATCGTGAATCGTGCGCCCATCGTGGCTCCCTGTTGCTTCTGTAATGTAACCCGGTGGCGGATCTTTGCCACTCTTTTTTTGTCTCGGTTTGTCACCACTTGTGAGAGCACGCATCACAACGGCACCAGCGACGATCGCCCACCCTGCTGCATACAAGGGGGCGAAAGCCAGAGCGCGGATCTTATTCCCCACTTTTGAAATCCTCAAAGATCTTGGTACGATTGTGTTCGGGCGTGTAGCGGACCAAATCTGCCTCAGCGCGACCGACGTGGTCGTATTGATCATCAGCGATACCGGTCCACTTTTCGATAATCTCGTGGGCGCGGTCGATGTTCCTAAACATCCAGTCGCGGGCATCTTCGCTCTTTCTGCCAGAGCGGCGGAAATACTCCAAAGTCGCGGTGTCCGCAAAGTTGATCGCTTGCTTCTGGACCCAATCAGAAGGAATAACCCCACGCATCGGGGTAATCAGAATAGGACTGCTACGCCAATCGCCACCATATTGGGCATCTTTGATGTAGGGACGAAGGTTGATCGTATGCTCGTCACCATCGGTAGCACGCAACGTGCCATAGATAGGGAAACCATCGCACTTACTCGCCTTGTTGATAAAGAGGTCAGTAAGCACCATCAGGCGAGTCTTCCTCACGTAGTCGCCGATGTTGTAATCGTACTGTTTTTTGGTCAACTGGAAAAGAGACCCCAAACCAACGTGACTGGACACAACGTAGTCGTGTGCAACACGGACGTGGGCATTGTGGTGAACAACCAGCCACTCCCGGTCCTTCCGCATAGCATCACAGGTGCGGCGAGTATGTCCGTATTCTCCACAATAGCCACATTGTTGGCTGCTGACCTTCTTGCCCTTCTTGCCCTTGGGGGCGATCCGTGCCTGATACTCACGAACATGGTAATGATCTGGGTTGCCCGCTGCAATAGCGGCGTCAGCACGCTCCTTCATTCGCTTGGTAAGGTCGGGGCACGTCCGTCGATTGTGTCCTCGTTTGTAGCAATATCCGCACCGCATGTGCTCTCCTTGGTTCTCTTGTAATGTAACTGGTTATGTCAGAAGATCAAGTCACCAAATGTCACGAGTCGAGAACAGGGCTGTAGACGGGATGATCGCCAGCAACGATCACGATCACTTCAAGTGCCGTCTGTTCCTGCGCGTGCTTGAAAGCAGCCCTTTTGTCGTGAGAGCCAACAAAAGAGAAAGAATGGCTAAACTCTCCCCTATTGTTGATAGTAATGGCAGTCCACTTCATTTCTTCTCCTTTTTCTTGATCTTGCGAGGTTGTGGGTCATTTTCCACTTTGTCCGTCTTCTTGGGAATAAGAATGACGGGAACGATTGGGGTAACTCTCACTTTTTCACCTTTGCCTTCTTCTTCAAGAAGCGTTCTTCTACCCAGTAAGTCTCGGCAGAGCCAAAAGGCAGCACAAGGTAACGCTTTGCGCCCTTTGCAGCAGAAAAGATCTTTTCGTCAATGTCGATGATGATTCCGCCACGAGACTTAAAGTTGCTCTTTTCACCAACAGAGACATAAGACCCATTTCGACCTGACATCATAGCGTCGTTAAAAGAGTACCCCTCCTGAAACTTAGAGTTTGGGATGATGTGATCTTCCGTGCTGAAACGAGGCGTGCGCTCAATCTCGGCAAGAACCTTCTTTGCGTACTTGTTGTTACGCATTTTCAGATACTTACCGCGCGGGGGTACTTCGTCAGCGAGAATGGTCTTGACCAGATCACGAAAGTAGCCACCAGACTGGACGCTGTAATAGGTAGCAATCTGCTTGGCCTTCTTCTTGTGATGCATCTCGTATTCGGATGCCCAGTTGGCAAGTTCCCTGTTCGCTTCCTTGCTGTTCTCTTTGAGAATCTTGCGGCAGGTTGCCTTCTGGCGTTCGGAGAGGGTCCGACCGCGCTTGATCTGGTCACGGATGGAATCCGCGAAACCGTCTGCCCACTGTGAGCAGGTGGGCAAACCCTTGATGGCACCGAGACGATCGAAGATCTGCTGGTCGGTCAGTTCGCTCATTTTCTCTCCTTACCCCTGTAATGTATCACGACGATCGCGATCTGTCAAGGGACTTTCTGAAATAACGAACCAGCCGTCCGTCTTGGAGCCGGCTTCTGCTGTGACACCGACATACTCGCCACAAAGTTCGTGGACCGTCCACCACCCGTATTCTGGGTGTTTTCCAATAATGATGCCAATAGCAGCACCTTCTCCGCCACCGCCGTTATGTCGCACCAAATCACCTACTTTCATTTGGCTCTCCACTACTCAGCAGTTTAAGTTGCCAGCCCTTAAAACCGGGATAAACACCATCTGATGCTGCCACAAGGAAATCGGGGACATCGTTCAAAAAGTACAAACAATACCAAGCGCCTTTGAATGGACCACATCGGTTTTCGATCTTTGCGATGATTGCCTTGTATCCTTGGTAGTTTACCAAATCGCCCACTTTCATTCTACCTGCTCCAAATGGCGAAAGAAAGAAATATCAACACAACGCTCCTTGCCATCAACAAGGAAGAAAGCGTTGCGAAGAGGGGACTTTTCTGAGAGACCCTCGGGAACTTCCCACTTTGTCAGAAGATAGACTTTGCCAAACTTCCAAGGATCATCGGGAAAAGGATCCTTACAGCGGTAGAGACCGCCGACAGGGTGCAACTTTTCAAACATTTGGTATCCGTTTGCCATCAGTATTCAATCTCCCGACGCACGTAAATGTGGTCAAAGCCCCATCCCTTGACCTCTACGTCATCCAACTCTTCACCGATACAGATCCACCGGTATGCTTCCTGATCCAGCTTTTCTTCAATCTTCTCGATCATCTGGTTGAAAGCCTGAACCCAAGGGGTGCCATCATACCACTTGATGTGGTTCCAGCGAAACAGGTAGGAACCTTCGCTGTCGTAGTCTCCGAGCAACTTTTCGTCAGCGTCGGCAAACAGCAACTCTTTGAGGGCTGGGCTTTTGCCAGCCTCCGCGAGCAGGACAGGCACAGCGTCAGCGGTGCAGGCAAAGATGACATCAGACCGGTAGCCCATCGGCGTTCTCCTTCTTACTCTTGTAATGTATGCCGTTGATCGCAGATCGTCAAGTCACGAAATGTCACGGGGTTCGATCTCGTGCTTGCGACACCATTCGTAGCGTTTCCAGTTCTTCGTAAAACTGAGGGCATAGTTGTGATTTACTTTCAGCCACACAATATGATACCAAGAATCAGGAGCGTCCAGTTCGTGGTCAGTTTCAATGATGATGCCGTGTTGTCCCTGAAAAGCAGAGGACTGAATCAAATCACCGACTTTCATTACAACTTGCCCTTGTGGTTGGAGTTGCCAAAGTTCTCACCAACACGGCGAAACTTCATACCATTCATCGGCGTGTTGGAGCGGGACAGGTGACAGGACTTGCCCTTGTTCATACCAGTATTGTTGTGCCAAGCCTTCTTGTACTTTTCTCGGTCCTCGGCAGAATCAAACGCAAGGATCGTGAGCCCTGCCATCTTGCCGTCAGCGCCATTCACAGCGAGATACGGCACAGCCGTTTCCTCCGCGCAGTCGGGACAATGGTTGCGCTTGCCTCCTGCCCTCTTCTTTTCGGGGGAGTTAAGGTCGAAAGTCTCCTCGCAGACAGCACAGTCAATCATACAGGCACGCATCGTTCCTCCTTGTCCTTGTAATATAGCACGGGCGGTTCAGCTTGTCACGTCACGAAATGTCATCGTCAAGGGGGACGATGTGTTGCCACACGTTGGGATAAGCCAACAACTTTTCACCACGATACATTACTTGCCTCTTACCAGCGAAACCGCCAAGATAGACAAGATGATCGAGAGGTCTAATCTTTGCTGATGACTCGAAATGTCCGTGTCCGATATGGACATCGAGCCATCCGCGTCGGACGATTACGTGTGTTTTGCGGTCAGAACGAATCTTGTAAAGTTCTCCGACCTTCAGTTCAGATACTCTCATGTTTCCTCCATTGGTTCAATGTAAGTCCAAATGTCTGGTGCGATTGGCAACACCTTATCACCAAACAGCCCAAGGCGCCAAGTGTTCTTCTTGTGGCGTCGATTGTAGGAGCCCTCCTTGTATTCAAATGTCTTGGTCCCCAAATAAACAAACTTGTTGCCGAGACCCTCACCATTGACAATGGACACAAAGCAGTCCTCAAAGTCGGGATAATAGCAAAAGTTAAACTTCTGTGGCGACCCATCAAAATCTTGCAGTCGATACATCGCACCTACTTTCAAGTCCTTCACATACATTCTACCACTCCGTTGTCCAACCCATAAGGGTGAAAGTTGTTGCTGCGACACCTTCATCGTTGCCGCGTTCTTCCTTCTTGAAATACCATTGACGAAACTGCAACTCTTTGGCCATTTTCTTTGCGACCTCTTTTGGGTCAGTTGTGTCGCCAAAAGGAATAACAAATGAAATCTGTTCCATTATGCCCTCGAAATCGTGGTTAGGTCCATGTAGGGATGATGATTTTCAACTCCCAAATCAAACCAAAAAACAGTGGCGTGTGGGCATCCGTCAATCATACAGGTGTCAATGACAATGCCAGAAACCAAGTCATGGGCATCACAGTGCCATTTCACAATGTTACCTACTTTCATTATGCCCTCGAAACTACTGTTAGTTCTTCTTGATCAAAAGAAAGTCCGTCATTCATCTGGCGGCTTTCCAAGCCGTAGGCGTCGAAGCACCACGTTTGTTCGGACAGATGAAAGTAGATGTCCGAGACGACCAAGAGTTCTTCCCAGCCCCATACTCGGACCAAATCGCCGATGTTGATGTCGTCTACTAACATAGCCTCTCCTTACACCTGTAATCTATCGGGTGGATCTCAGATCGTCAAGTCACGAAATGTCACAGGTCGATGGCTTTAACATGCACACCTTTGGCGCGCACTTTTCTTTCTATCATTTCTGCTTCTCGGGTAGAAAGTCTTACATCTGAATCAAAGTCGGAAATGATCAACAAAGTCTGACCCGGCTTCATCTTGTCAAGAATCTGATAGTATGAATACCAGATCTCTGTGCCCCCGTTGGGTCTTATGTTAGCCAACTCTCGACCGCCTGACACATACTCTGTCGTTGAAACGAATACTCGGGCGTGCCTTGGTTTCCAATACTTGATGGCATAGATCCAAGATGCCCACCTACCACCATCTGCCATTGATCCCGAACTATCTATGAGGTAGAAATCGGCTATTATTTTGGGTGGGACCAAAGGTTCCTGTATACTTTTTGTTACGCTTAAATCGACTCTCCGGGCTCTTATCGTATGTTCTCCGGTGGCTTCTCCAACCCAACGCATATTCACAACCGCGCCGTCTCGCAGCGACATTACATAGCGTGCAACTTCGCTCGCTCGTTTGCGTGATAGTTCTTTGTTATATTGGTGTGAGCCGCAGCCATCTGTAAAACCAGTCACAACAAACTTGCGCTGGTTTGGGTGCTTTTGTAGAAACTCTCGGATTCTCTTTCTGAGAACATAATCAAGATAGAAGACATCCTCTTCATAATGCACAGAGGTTGAATATACTTTCTTCTTGTTGGCATACTTGATACCAACTTTGGAAGCCTTAACCTCAACCGAGCAGTTTTCTACAACGCACCGATCTTGTGAGTTTGCTATAGGCAACCACTCCGGCTGGGGTGCCGAGAAAATGGCCGCCAATAGCAGACTCCTGAACATCAGCCAGATTCCACCAGTGGTGGGCACTCACCGGATACAATCCCGCCGTGTGCAGCAATCATCTTTCTTACGATGTGTGCTGGAACATATCCGTATACCGTGCCGGTCAGATCTCTGGGATCTTCCGCGTAGTCCTTGATAAACATACAAGGTCTGTTGGGGAAGCCAAGTTCCACACTTTCGTATGCGTGGCTGGTATCTGTTCTTGGTTCGCAGTAGTTACCCCTGCCTGCCTGAATAGATACAGAAAAACCATCTGCGCAGGTTACCATTTCAAATCTTGCCATTTTTGCCTCTCAGAAAAAAAAGATTGCCAGAATCACTGCAACAGCACCAATAGTAGCGATTATGCCGATGTCGGCCATTATGTCTCTTTGCATTTGGATACTCCTTTGGAAGAAGTAAATAGTTTGTCAACACTCTGAAAGCATTACAATGTGGTTACGAAAGTTTGGTTCCGTTTGCCCGTGAAAACTTGGATGAAACCACAATACGTTCGGATCGTCGTCTTGGTCAAAAGAAAGAATAATACCAAGTTGCCGGTAGCGGTCGTAAGTGACCGAACCGCTGAAAGTGTCTCTCCGAAACTTTACCAAATCACCCACCTTCACTGATTACCTCCAAACGATCAATCCGAGCGGGGTAAGGTTTGCGGGCAGGTAGCCAGAGAACCTGAATGACATCTGGTGCATTTGTGGTGCCGACAACAAGACCGATAAGTTTGCCGTCAACAAACTTCACCATATCACCGATTTTCACTTACTACCTCCAAATCACCAGCAGGGTGAGAACCATACATTTTGTGGTTGGTCCAATAAACCTTGGTATACATCGCCGTACCGGGAAAAAGTTCCAGAACAATCCCAAGATCGCTCCATCGGTGGGTGCCGTGAATGTGTCTGACCAAATCACCGGGCTTCATTTGATCTCCGAAACAACTTCAAAATCTCTATGGGCAAGACGAAAGACTGGTGTAGAACGAAAGCCGTTTTCTAATCTAACAATATCATAGGCGTTCGGCATTTTTTGGGTGGGAAAGTGAGGGTGCCTACAATAGCCCAAAACCATCCACAGATCACCGAGACAATCTCTCAGCAGCGCACCTTCGGGATACAGGTTCATTCTCTCTCCTTACACCTGTAATATAGCGCGGGGGTGTCAGGTTGTCCAGTCACGAAATGTCACAGCATCGGCGTGATTCGTTTCTCGATTCTGAGGGAGCGGAACTTACCCTTGTTTGCTTCGACAAGAGCCTTGGCCTTTTCCATTGGCTTCTCGTCAAGATCATCAAAAAATGTTTTGAGTTCAATCTCTTGCTTTGCGATTGTCGCAAACACCGTATACTGATACATTCTGTCTCCGTGTGAAAAGGTGAGAGCATCGGGATTCGCACCCGAAACTGGCACAGGCTGGGTAAGCCCTATAATCTGTATAAACCCCAACCAGAAACTCACGCCATTTAGAGGATGGCTAAACTTCTGACCTGTTTTGTCCTGCGTTCTCTTTTGTGAAGTTCGGAATAGCTCCTAATGTTGCGGAAGAGTCTTAGTGCTCTCGAAATCGTTTTATCAAGTTGGGTCAATCAGCCAAAGTGGGCACACAACTGGCGTGCCCTCGCGGTAATGACGCTTCTTGGGAACCTCGACAGTTCCCTCGGGTGTTTCGATTGTGCAGACATTTTTGTCGCACCTGTCGATAACACAATCTGGTACCTTCGGCTGTTCAACAGCCATAGCCACGGGACATCCTGTAAGGATCGTGGCTGCAAATACAATACTGATTACTTTCATTTGTCTCTCAAAGTTTCTGTAAGTTAAATGGCGACGGCAGAGGGGCTCGAACCCACGACCCGGTGGTTAACAGCCACCTGCTCTACCAACTGAGCTATGCCGTCAAAATCATCAAACACTTTGCGATGATTCATTTTTGTTCTTGATTTGTGCTGCAAGGGCATCCCATTCGGGTTGCCGGCGCCTGATCTCTTCTTGTCCTCTACGCTCGAAAACAATGATAGTGTATCTAAACATTGAAACCACGGTAGTAACACCGGTAACCAGTCCTGCGATCATCAAGAACTCTACAAGATTTGCACTCATATCTACTCCCTGTAGTAGTTTGCGAGCCCCATAAGTGTTGGTGCCCAGAGTCCAACGAAAATGCCAAATCGTTCAGCGTGGGCAGGTTCGCCACCGGCTGACACCCAGACACCAATGCTGACCATTACTGAAATCAGCGATGCAGCAAAAAATGCCGCGGCTACATTATTGTTCTTTTGTTCTAACATCTCTTCTCCTTAAGAAAAATGGTAGCGCCAGTCGGACTCGAACCGACAAGGACAAAATGTCCGGCAGATTTTGAGTCTGCTGTGTATACCAATTCCACCATGGCGCCTGAAAATACTAAACTGGCTGGGGTGGAGGGAATCGAACCCCCATCATTGGTGCCAAAAACCAAGGTCCTACCGTTGAACGACACCCCAATAAAGTGGCGCATCCTGTAGGACTCGAACCTACGACCCACGGCTTAGAAGGCCGTTGCTCTATCCAACTGAGCTAAG
>NTLX01000083.1_pt1 | contig 17577 bp, 19 predicted proteins | sample 1251771 | NCBI WGS metagenome assembly NTLX01 (sample SAMN07250028, study PRJNA358725) | marine metagenome | isolation source: viruses from ocean water | place: Pacific Ocean: North Pacific Subtropical Gyre | collected 2015
TAACGATATCGGTGAGCCAATTACGCACCACAAAACCAGCCATTGTTATCCCCATCATTGCTGTTGCAGGAGCTAAATCACCAGCATTTGCACGTCTAACCGATGGACTTATAATTCTCCACCATAATTCCATTGCAAAGCTTTTATACTGTGCAAAGTTTCGAGCCATTTCTCCACGGATAGTACCCCTTTTACTCTGCCCAACTAAGATAGATCTTGCATTAACACCAGACATCAAAACCCTTCTCTTGGTTTCCTCTGCAAACTTCCCTCTAAACTTTAATATAAGTTCTTCTCTTGCTTGATCAATACCAAATTGGGTTATTTTATCTCTACCAAGAATTGCTTGAACTTCTGCATCTGTAATGTCATCTAAAGAATCTCTACCCAAATAAACTATTCCTGATTCTTCATTGGTTACCGCACGTTTACGAACTGTATCCCAAATATCTTCAAGTCCAACTTCTCGAATAAACTCTTTTGCATGTTTTGGTAAAGCCGCAAAATTTTTATCTGCATATCCCCCCAAGTCGGCAGCAACGGCAGGCGCAATTTTAGCTTGCCTATCTTTAGTCCAAGACTCTAAAAAATTTAATTTTCTCAACTCGTCATGTACTGCATCTACTCGGTTTAAAGCTTTTAAAAATGGGGTATGATCGTTTCTTCCATCTAAAGTGGTATTCGTTAATGACATGCTATCTCCATAGAAAGCGTGCTTCGCATAACTATCTAAAAGATTATCCAGTTCTTCCCTTGAAGTCATTGCGATATGCTTTGCTGTTGCATCGTCAAATTGATTTGCCATTGCTTTGTAGGCTCTACCCATCTCATGCCCAAATGCACCCATCTTGGAAAGTGGACCACCTTCCGCAATAAAAGCACTCCGATAAGCACCAACTGCGATATCAGACTGCTTAATGTTCTTGCTAAAACTTTATTGTTTGCAACTTCATTTGTACCAACAATGTTTACAATCTTACTTTGTAAAGTGTCCAAATCAGCAAAATGAACATTCCCTTTAGTAATCGAGTCGGGGTTTTGTCTTTTAAAAAACAACAAAGCTTTTTCTAACTGATCTTGAGTGTTAGTACCTACAATCTTAAGATCTGATAATTGTCTTGCTGTTTGAGTAACTTCTTTAAAAAAGTTATCGTAAACATCACCGTAACCATATGTACTCATAATGTCATGATAGAACTCTGGTTTAATATCTAAAGTTCTTGACTTGCTTGTACTATACAAAAGATTACCACTACCACTCTTGCCAGGTCTTCCGATTAGCTCATCTTTTAACATTGAATCAAAAATGTGATCTTCTGAAGATTTCAACATAGAAAAATCATTACTTATGATCCTTCTAGTAAGTTCATCTAGGTATTCATCGACATTACCGTTGTAAACTTTATTAAGGGTAGATGTTTCATCCAGCAAAAGTCCTTCCCAGTTTACACCTTTTTTCATTGCATTAATAAACCCTTGTTTATCGGCAAGAATTTGATCAGGGTTATAATACTGTTTGGTGATTCTACCTTCAAGGTTGGCGATAGCAAGTCCTGCTCTATTCTTTAAGTCTCTTATAAGTTTCATGCTAGACTGCATTGCTTGCGCTGTTTTATATGCCGCCCTGTCTGTTTCTGGTAAGCTTTCTAATGTCCTTGGTACTGCAGCATCTTGTGAAAGTTCATGCATAAACATTGAAACTTTTTTAGGATCTTTTTTCTGTGTAAAAAATTCAGCAACTTTGTTTTCAGTAAGCATTTTTCTTAATGGGGCAAATAGTCTCCCCAGTTGCTCTTCCCTAGCAGTATCAACTAAACTTATAAGATCAGAAAATGATTTAATGAAATCACCTTTACCTGCAGTTGATAATTTATCTGCAATCCCTTTAGCTTTAAAAACATTTTGATATTTTAAAAGTTTATTTCTTTCAATAAACCCTGCTTGCTCTGCAAAGTTTTTTGTTTCCCTTTCAACTAAATCGCCATAACCAACACCTTTAGTTTGAACTTCTGATTCAAGTTCAAATATAATATCTTCAATTGATTTTTTATCAGCTTTGGTTTCTGCACCTAACTCTTCAACTAACTTTTTAAAACAATCAACCATTTAATAAACACTCCGCTGCTTTTAATCTATAATTTTGAATTTTCAAATCATCATCTAAAGCTTTAATTTCTACTTCAATATCTTTAGGTAAGGACAAACCTTCATCTTTTAACCTTTGCTCTAACCCTTGAATCTCTTTAGCTACTGCACTTTCTGGTAATTCAACTTGCTTTAATTCTTGTTCAATGCTTGCTGTGACTTCTTCCACTGCTTGTCTGCTTGCTTTTCCTGGGTCAAGAGTAGCTTCCTTCATTGTTTCAACGGCTTGCCTTGAATCATCAAATAATGAATCTAATTCTTGTTGATACTTGTGTTGATTAAACGCTGTTAAGATATCATCGTCAATCATTTCTTTATACAAATTAATTAATTCATCATAAGCAAAAATCTTTGAATCATCAGGGTTAAGCATGTAGTAAAGCTTTGCGATGTCTTTTCTAGTATTAACATTTAATTTGAAAAAGTCTTTAATCGGAGTGTCTTCACTTACAATTGGATCTTGGACAATTCGCTTACCTTTTAAACTCTTTTGAATACGTAAAATCTCGTCTCTAAACTCTTTAAACCCTAAATTTATAAGATCGGCTTCATTTATCGCTTGATCAAAAGTGCTATCAAGTTGCTGAAGCATTCTATTATCTATTCCTTGAATTTTCCTAACTTCATCAATAATCATGTTTTTAAATTTATATTTAGGAATTGCTTTGTTTAATTCTTTTTCTGGCAACTTTCTAACTAATTGCCTGTCAGGAATAACACGATCATAAAAACCATTATCCAAAGCTTTTAAAAAAGGTTTATGGGTGTTAATAAGATTATCTGTATAAAGCATTGCTTCAACTGCATGAGTGCTTGGTAATCTCATGTTGTCAAAATCGTCCATAAACTTCATAATCTTATTTGCTTCTGCTTGTAAAGAAACTCTTCTTGTAGCATGTAAATCGTCATAAACACGAATCATATATCCAAAATAATCTTCTGGGCGCATAGTGTTAACATCACTAGTTCTAAAATCCTCGACAATCGTATCAAAGTTAAGCTCATTCATTAATGCACGACCACCACGACGAGCACGAATAACACTATCTACGATTGGAGCTTCGGCACCAAGTCCGCCAAATATCCCACCAAGTAAGCCAGCCATGCCAACAACATACATAGAATCTGCTAAAGTTCGGTCAATTCCAATATTCTTTTGATCAACTTGTAACATCATTTCAGCTGCTAAAGCACCAACCATGTTATCACCAGCATTTCTAAATATACGAGTTCCAGTCTTTCCTAAACGTCCCCACTTTTCAGCAAATGCAACATCATCAATAAACCCTGCAGCTTTCTGTAATTTCCCAAAGTTTTTTAAACCTTTCATTCCAGCTAAATAATTAGCACCTTTACCAGCTAAGCCAAAAAGTCCAGCGTAAGCAAGAGGGGCATCACCAATTGCTGCGCCCGCAAGCATTATCCCAGCATGTTGTAAATGATCAAACCAACCATCATTTTGACTAGACATCATTAACTCAAATTCAACTTGCTTTTTTCTTTTATGCCTTTCTGATCTTAACCTTGCAATTGATTCTGGAATTGCTTCTTCAAACTGTAAATCTTCAGTTCCATAAAGTTCACTTGCTTCTTCTTTACTTAAGGTCTTTTCATTTGGATTGAATAACCCACCTGCCCTAACGACTGCTTCTTCTGCAAAATGATAAACAGGGGCAAGTAAAGTTTCTTGTAAACTTTTGTTAAATAATAATCCTTTCTGTTCATTATCAGATATGCGATAAAGATTGTCAAAAGTCTGGTTACTATAATCTGTGTATCGTTTAATTAAATCAGACACTTAAAGCCTTCCCCCGCCGCGGATATCTTGATCTGCAATTGTTGGTTTTAAAAACTTATCCATTCTTCCTAGTTCAATATCATTAGGGTTAACATCGTAAGTGGAACCATCTTTTAAAAGTAAAGGTCTAACTCCTTCGCCAGGTCCACCTAAGTCATAAGTTACATACAACCTAAGTTTAGAGCCACTCTCTACAGGGACAAATATACCTGTATTTTGAATAACATTTAAAGGTAAACCTACTTCTGTACCGTACAAACCGCTAACCATTTGACCAGGTTCAGGGAGCATATTTGTTAAAGTTTGCTGCGCTGGAGCTACTTTGAGTTGATTAACAAAATTTTCTGCTTGCGTTTTATTTTTTAAAGCAGGTATGTTTTGATAGTTCTTTGCGATATATTGTTTTAATTCCGTTAAATTAGTTGGACCTTGTGTCTGTTCCGTTGTTGTGTCTTTTATAACATTTGCATTATCAAAATCTATATAATATGCACCAACCCAATCCCGCTTAGGCATACCTTCTTTCCAATATTGAGATTGCATACTAAAAGTTGGATGCCCAGGAAGTTTGTATTTATCTGTAAAATGCAATGCTTGGTCATAAGGATCAACGCCCATCTGAGAAGATGCTTTTCCTTTTAATACTTCATTCTTAAAAAAACCTTGCATGTCATAATAGCCACCAGTTGGTATGTTATTTTCTTTAACCCATTGTTCGTATTGCTTTGTTTCGTTTGGAGTTAAAGAGGTTTCTGGCAGGGTTTTTATGTCTACTTTCTGTTGCATAGCTCCAAGAGTAGAACTTAAAAAGCTTTTTTGCGCCCTAGTATTTTCAATGAAATCACGATACTTTTGAGAGCCTTCAAAGGTCTTATCTAATAAATGAGAAGAACCACCAGTGCTATTAATAATATCGTAACGACTACCAATCGTCATTTCAGTAGCCATCTTAACCGCATCTTTTGGGATTGCATCCCCGTTCTGTACTAAACCTTTAGCCGTTTCCGCAATTAACTGTTCATGAAAAATAATTACATTATCCTGATCAAAGATAACATCACTTGTCGTAGCTAAAGCTTTTCTGTAACCTTTCAACTCTTTACTAATAGAAGCGTTAAGTTCACTTTTCTTAAATTCATCTGCGGTAGTTACAGCCGTTCCATGCTCTGCTTTTAAAGCATTAATAAATCTTGCGCCATAGACTGGATCATCACCGTACAAAAACATACCTCTAGCTTTTAAAGACAGTCCTTTAGTCCCAGCAATCTGACTTTTAACATAATCAAAAGCCCTCTTATTGTTTGGAGTTCCTGTTATATGAAAATCCCATTCTTGCTTTAAATTTTGAATCGCCCCTTGCACCTGTTCTGGGCTCGCATTATTTAAAATATTTGCATATTGCTGCACTTGCCCTGACTTTAATAACTTAAAATCAGTTTCAGGGATCATACTAGAACCTAAACGCCATAACTCATTTGCGTAAGCTTCCGTATTCCCACCATCTAAAGCGTTCTGCAAAGACATGTTACTCGCCATTGCATCTGGTAAATTCTTAACCATTGCCGTTTGTTTCTTCGCAATTGCACCATTAACTGCATCTAGTTGTTTTTTAATTCCTTCTGCCGATTTAAAATCATCTCGCCCAATAGCATTTTGATATTGTTGTTGTAAATCACTTGCACTATTTCGAGCTAAATCTAAATTACCATTAACAATTGCACCAGATACACTATTTGTTAAATCTGCAACATCTAAATCTTCTTGTGTAAATGTTCCAGCTTTTAATCCTTGTTCTTCAAACAATAGATCTTTTTCTGTTTGCCCACTAGAGTATAAATCTAAATAACTAGAAGATTGCCCTAATAGCGCAGCTGTATTTGCTTTTTTTAAACTTTCTGACACTTCTCTTGTTTTTGCTTCGTAAGATAAAAATAAAGAATTTCTAGAAGCAGGGCTTAAAAAGAATTTTGGATTGTTGATTTTGGAAATTACTTGAGTTTCTATTAAGCGTTTATATTCTTCTGGGGTTGCTATTTTCCCTTCTACAAATTGAGTTTGAATTTTATTAGCCAAGGTATTTATAACAGAAGTATTAAAATCACTAGTTTGAGACTGAATGTAAGTTTCACGAACACTTGGATCAAAACCTGCATATTCGTTTTGGATACCTAAAATTTCAGATTGATAAACACCATCACTTGGATTCGCTTGGTATCTTGCTATTCTTGCACTTTGATTCTGCCTTGCTAAATTCTTTTGGTGTCCTCTTTCTGCCTCAATCTCAAACTTAAGATTATGAGCATTGTAATTTCCTTTGTATTGTTCTAGGTTTTTTTGTAAATGATTTCTAACTCTTTCGCTTTTAATATTTGTTAAAAATTCATTCTGTTTTTCATCAAATCTTTGAAGTTTATTTTCAGCATAGTTCCCACTATAGTCATAGTTATTTTCAGACTCAATTAACTCTTCTTCCATTTCAGCACGAAAATCATTTGCTAAATTTGCAGCCTCTAAGGATTCACGTTGAGACACTGCTTGTCTTGCTTCTTGTAAAGAATTTGCAGTTATCCTATCTAAACCTTGACTTAATCCACTTAAAAACTCTGATGCCATTATTTTTTACCTAACGCCTCGTTCCTTGCTTTGATTTCCGCTATTTGCTGCCCTGTACTCGCTAAACTACCTAAAGCTCCACCAAAACCACCACCTAAAGCTTGTTGACTTTGAACTTCACCTGTTATCCTCGCTTGGGTTGCTTGAGTCCAAGCTTGCTGTTGTTGCCCCACTCTTTTTAAAGCAGAGTCAAAAAGATTATCAAATAAATCATCACTAGTTAAAGAAGTTCCTCTTGCGCCAGCTTGCGCTTGAATTGCACCCACGGCTTTAGTTTGCTGCCTTTTCCCTAAAAAGCCAATAATGCGAGCTTGTTCTTCATACTGTTTAGCTAAAAACTCACCTCTTCGCTTTGCGCGAATACTGCCAAATATACCAGCACCAATTTTACTTACTGCACTTAGTCCACCTGATGCTATTGCTAGTGTTGCTGGCTCAACCATATATATAAATTATAACCCTTATAGAAGTCTATTTTACGAAATCCAAGTAATTTGTGTAACTTATTACTAAAATTATTTTCAGGTTTTACAAAAGAAAAGCCATCACCGTCAAAATTAGCTAACCATTCTTTTGCGTACTTCACGATATGTAGTAAATCACCAGTAGTTAATGGTTCAAAAACATCAAAGCTGAAAGTCAAGCTATGTGGTCTATAAATTAGTAAAGCTTTATTTTTGTAATTGTAACTATCTATTTTCATCTATATCTATATCATACGTTATAGAGTTGATTTGAAATGGAGTAGGTGTGTCTTGTGTAAGTTCTAATTGAATTAATTGCTTCTTATCGGTTTTCATTCCATCAAATTCTTTTACCCCAGTAAATAAAGCAGGTGGGTTAAATGGATCGTCAGAACTTCTTCTAAAGTTTACCCTTGAGTAATTTGCGTTATCTGCCAAACTATCTCTTACTTGAAAATCTGCTGTATCTTTTACATTAAAGTACATTCTTAATATCTTCTTATTATCTTTCAAAGAAGATTGTTGGCTTTGAGCTAAATCTACTAAATTGAATTTTAAGTAAAAATAAAAAGGAGTTCCAATTTGATAATTGTTAGCAGGAGTTACCGTCTCACTCACGGTAGAATACTGCCATACTTGGTAGTTTGTCATGTCAACAACGACGTTACCGCTACCTATAGTGTTTAAATCTATTGGAGTACCACCAGAAGTTTCGGTTACATTGTGCAAAGAGTATTCTTCAACATCTTCCAATAACAAGCCGCCAGCACCGTTAGGTATTGACCTTTGACTACCCTTTGCTGTCACTATTTCGCCAACTTTAAATAATTGACTATTTGCAAGCCCAGAACCTATATTAAAAGCAACTCTTAAATATATTCTTGTTTTGACACCATCACTTGTTTGTTCTTTTGCTTTTGTTATACCACTTATGTAAGGGTTCCCATAGTCAATAGTTGACCAAGCCCATTCTTGTTCATTTTCATTAGCAGTACCAACAACCAAAGTACCATCCTCTAATGAAATCCACATCATTTTAAAAGGGTCGTTAATAATAATAAAATCTGTTATTGCTTTATTTAATGAATTAAAAATTTCTCTATTATTTCTATTGATGTAACTGGGTACAAACCCTTGATTTACCCACTGGTACTCTAATCTATAAATCTTATTTAAACTACTGTCAACATAATAAAGAAAAGTTCCAACTTGTGGACTTATACTACTAGCAGGTACTTTATTTTGCTCTAAAAAACTTGCATTACTTGGCGTTATTTTATCGAAAAAATTACCACCTTGAATAATATTAGTACCGATATCTGTACCTAAATGTAAAACTCTATGGCTTACTGCCCATTGTGGCTCTGAGCTTGTAGCCTCTATACCATTTAAGGATATAGCTGAATCATCAGTTAATACCCAGTCTGAGTCATCTATAGTAGGTAAGGTTGGACTTGCCTCTGTTAAACCACCAGATATAGTGGACCATCTCCATTGATCTCTAAAAAACCATAATCTATCTTGATGAACTGTTACATGCGTAGGATAATTATCGGCATACCAAGCGGATAAGCGCCAGTTCTTACTATCCGACCCTGGACCTTCTGCTAATAACGGGTAATCATCATCTACGGTAACATTAAACACGCTACCTGTAGTAACCACTGAATTTAAAGTTAAATTGGCTTCTGTTACTTCACCACCACTAGACTGCCTTAACCTTATCTTTCTACCCTGTGCAACCCATTCATCTAAAAACCATGCTTTAGAATTGTCTTGTTTATTGACGGCAAGAATAGTATTTGTTCCAGTAAACCCATCATCCCCACTCGTAAAACCTGCTCGTGGTCTAATTTTTAATTTATTGTCTAAGTTTAAATCTTCCCACGGACCATCTTTTAAAGGGAAATTCGCAATTGACCAAGTACCATTATTTGCTCTCTTTAATTCTTTTGGGAAAAAAGAACGGTCAACAATTATTAACGAATCACGCACTTGCACTTCATCAAAGGTGGAAACAGTAACCCCACTAGAGCCTACCGTTTGAGTGCCACTAAAAGGGTCTTCAATAACAATATTGTTACTAGATGGGTTAAAAGTAATTATCGCTGTATTGTTTGCGTCAACTTCAAAACTAACATCTTTGGCTGCATAATCATCTCCAGTACGTATCTGTTTAGTACCAGGAGCACGAAGAATTGCACCTTCAGGGGTTACGATTGCATTTTGTATTTCGGCGCAGCCTAATCTATATTCTTCACTGTCATACTTGCCAGCAAATTCAGCAGAATACTGCCCTTTTTCAAAACTTGTTTGGTTAATACCAATTCTTGCCATTAAAAGAATGTCCTATTTTGTAACCAGTTACTTTCAAATTTATACTTATTTGGATACTCTACTACACTTTGACTTGCAGATTTAGCCTGTGTAATACTAACCTTTTGCGCAAGTCTACTGTTTGTAGAGTCTGAGTTAAGAATCTCAGGTTCAGCCATTTCGGCTAATTTATAACTTAAATATTCTGCAAACTCACCAGGAAAAGCATTAAAGTCACTTATATCCTCTGTATATTCAACATTTGTTGTTTCTGCGTTTGTGTATATACCATCTTTTGTAGATTTATAAGAAATTGGTTCAGTCGGATTTGTTGTAAATACTGACCATATTCTTAAACAGTTTGGTGGTTTTTCAAATAAATACTGAAACTCTGTTAAGTTATCTGCATCTGAAACCAAAGAAAGGGTTGCATGTGTTGTAGCAAAATCCCAAGCGTGAGCCTCTAATGCAGATTTGAGGACAATGGGGAACGCTGTCCTAAGCGCTGCCCCGTTATCATTATCCTCGTTTACATCAGATAACTTGCCAGTGACCCCTAAATGTTGGAGAGCTTGATTAAAGACCATTAGTTTTGTTATCTGAGTAACCATTAAGATGCGTCTCCGCCTGCAAATCCAGAAGCTGTTCTGATTTCAACTACTTTCTCTTCTTCAAGTCTAACTGCACCGAGTGAGAATTGAGAGTTAATAGTTAACGCCATATTTCTTTCTGGGTTCTCTGCTGATTTAATTGTTAAACCTACTGGTTTTCTAATCTTCATACCAGATTTACAATACATGAAACATGATCTGTATTGGTTGTTTGCACCCACTGGATCAGTAGTTACTAATCTATTTGACCTTAAGAAATGCATACCTAACCAGTGACCAATATATCCATTTGGATCGATTGGCATATCATAAGGCATTAATCTTGAAAAATCACCTGACTTAAATTCAGGGATATTGTAAAGATCAATTTCCTCATCTGGACCAAGTACAACATAGATTTCATCGCCTAATGCGTTATTCTGTGCAAGTACAGCTTTACCTTTAAGAAGTTTCGCTAAAGTAAAACCAAACTCACCAGTACCATAAGTATCAGACGAAGTACCATTACCAGCACCAATAGGATCACCTGCTTTAAATGCAACGTCAACTGTCTGCCCAGCAGTATCAAAATTTACTGTAGTAAACGTGTCATTAACTGCTTTTCCTTCATTTGCTGCTGCTAAGAAAGCTGAGATAATCGTGTCATCGATTGTCCTATTGTAGTCCGCTGCGATTGAAGCTGCATACTTTGAAAGTACTTCACTTTCACCACGTTTCATTCTTACTAAATCTCTATCATCAATATAGAGGTTTAATGTTTTGTCTGAAAACGTTAACGAACGTTTAGTGTGTGTAACATCAGTAAATGCAGTTTGTAAATTTGAAGTTGTTTTATTCCCGTGAGTAAGTGGGCTAATTCTATCTTCAAATAAGTATTCTCCACCTTCTGTGCTTTGTTCTATAGTGTTACCAAGAACTGTATTTTTTTGTTGGACAAGCATTCTAATTTCGTCTTCAAACGATTGCTGCCACCAATTAAATGCGCTATCTGCCATTGTTATATCCTTTTATAAATAACTAAAAACTAAAAACTTGTTACGTTTGGTGAGCTACCCAAAAGCTTGGACTCGATAAACTGAGAGCTACCTGTATTACAGACTCTATATTTTATATTATACATTAAAAAACCCCAGCGGTTAAGCTAGGGTTGTAACTGGTTAATGTGATAACTATTTTAACTTATTTTTGTAGTTCTTGCTGTTTAAGTTCTTGTAATTTATTCCATTTCTGTTTAGCTTGTGGATCGCCACTGTTATAAGCTTTGAAGAACTCTTTATCGCGAATCAAATCTTCAATTTGTTCAGCAGCAGATTTATACCCAGTGCCAGTGCCTAGGTTTGCACCATCTTTAGGAGTTCCACCTTCTGCCATTTTTGCAATCAAATCAAAAATATGTTGATTAGTTCCAGCTATTTTTTTAATATCTTCTAAGGCATCACCTTCAAAGTTATCTTCCAAAAAGCTTGCTGCCAAATTCTCAGTTTCTTCTAGCTTATCTGCATACTTTGTTTTACGGTATTCGTCATACGCTTTCTGTGCATCTGTTTGTGCTTGAACTGCAAGTTCTTGTTCGGATTTTGACACATCAACAAAAGTCTTAACATATTCTCTTGCTTGTTTACCAGATAAGCCGAGTTCAAAAGCTTTCTGCTTAGCAGTTTTTACGATATCTTCATTTAACTCATAGCCTTCAAAGTTAAGGTCATACTCTTCTGGCTTTGCTGGTCTTCCTAGTTTAGAATAAACTTTATCCCACCCTTCTTCATTTTCTGGTAAAAAGATTGCTTTACCAAATTGTTTTTGGGCATGTACATACCCATTCAATACTCCGTCTAAGTCTTTTACGTTATTTAAAACATTAGAGTAAGATTCTCGTTGATCTTCAGGGACTTTCCCTAAAAACTCACTTTTGTAATCCCCAAAATTAAATGTTGGTGTTTCCTGGTTTGTCGTTTGTTGGTTTTGTTCTTCCATTTGTTATGCCCTCCACAGCTTTAAATCCTTTTTCAGCCAGTTCTAACTTGTTTCTAAAATACAAAGCCATTTTTCTTTGTCCTTCTAAATAAGCTAGTTTGTCCATGTCTGTTTCTATAGTCACTTGATCTGCGCCCGATTTTTCTAATAAATCAGCAACAATTAAATCTTTAAATTGAGTTCTTGCTAAAGCTTCATATGCTTCATTAACCCCGTTCAATTTAGCTTCTGGGTTCGCAAAATGTTTTTCAAAAAACTTTTTTAAACTCATCATAATGCCTGCTGCGCCTCACTTACTTGTCTTAATGCTTGCGCTTGATTAACAGCAACTTGACTTGCCTGTAATTGCTGTTGCTCTTCTCTTTTCTCTCGCGCTCTTCCCGGCTCTTCTAAAACTTGTAAACTTGCACCCGCATGAGTAAATACAAACTTAATAAATTCCTCTTCATTTAACTCAGGTAGCAACTCAGGTGGAATACCTTTAGTGTTTGCAACTGCCTGCATACCTCTTTCTAATTGCTGTAGTTTACCCATTTGATAAGCTTCATGTAAACCTGTAGTAAAGCTAACTGTCATATCTTCTTGTTTTAAACTATCTGGCACTTCAATTATTTTAAAATCAATTAAAGCATGATAAACAAAATCAAAAGCTTGCGCTAAATATTCATCTTGGAACCTCATTAAAGGACTAGACATTTTACGAGTACGTGAAAGGTTTCTAACTGTACTCTCTGTAGCTGACATCTCTGCATTTTTAAACTCTTGCAATAAATCTGCAAAGAAAATCTCTGAAATTTGTTGCCTTCTAAAGTTTTCCATTTCCAAACTTATTGGTAAGTTTGTAACATTTGTTAAATCTTCAGGTTTAATTACACCAGTTCCAACCATTGCATCAGATATTGAGTACCAATTTAATGCACCTGGACTGTTATCTAACTGTCCAGTAGGGAATATTTCATACGGAACCATCTTAGCTCCATTGACCATTGTTTCACCAGCCGTTAAATTGGTGATAATCATTTTATTTAAAACTCTAATTTCAGGTAAAGCCTTATGTCCTCTACCTCTACCATATGGAGATTTTGCTTTACGAACCCAACTTGGGGCAAGTACAGGGAACCATTTTAAATAATCAATATGTAAAGTTGCTCTTGTTTCTTGATCTGCAAAGACTTGAACCCATGCTTTATTGCTGTCAACCTTTAAGCCAATAGCTTCTGCCTCTGTTTTTGACATTATCGCTTGAATAACTTCATACTTATATGCAGGGTCATGCTTGATCTTATCTTTTACATTCTTTTTTTGATCAGCTCTCATTGAATTATGTTTAGAGTCTGAAAACTCGTTATACATTTCAATAGGAGTCATTGAAAACTTACGATACCAAGAAGTTAGTTTTCCGTAAGCATCTCTCTGTGCATAGCATTCTTGTACTGGCACATTAGCAAACTTGACAATTTTCTTTCTATAATCTGGATACATGTAAGTGTAGCCTTGCCCATATATGGCTACATCAACTAAAGTATCTGCTTCTGCATTGTAAAAATTTGTTTTTGATCTTGCAAAGTGAGCTAAACATTTACCAGTTGCAACCTGTAAAGCAAGTTCTTCTTCATAATTCAAATTTCTTTCTGGGCTTTCCGTATTTAAAGTACCCCACTCTTTGTCTGGCATTGCAAGCATAGCCATCATTGAACTAACTAAATCATCAACTGCTCTTTCTGGAGTTGAATCCCAAATATTTCTACGAGATACATAACCATTAGTATTTGTTGATGTAAACGCTGCTGACTCTGGGTCTAATATTTCACTAATAGCCTGCCATTCAGACTCATAGTTAAATCTTTGATTATGGATCTTATCAAATTGATCTAAAATTGGAGCTTTCATTTATAACCCTAAAAACCCTTTATCTTTATATGTTGGTTCTTGTTTATTAACAATTGTTCCAGGTAATATAATACCTTTCTTTTTTGAAATTCTTTCTTGCTCTTTTTGTTGCGCTCTTTCTAAGCCTGATTCTTGACTAACATCAAAGTCTGCAATTCCAATTCTTTCTGAAATTCTTCCAAGTTCTTTTAAAGATGATTTCCTTGCTTTTCTTTTTAAAAAGCCTAAAGTTTGATTATTTGGTAATTCGTCTGGTATTCCACCGCTGACCATAATATGTACCTCATTTTATATTATAACTTAAGATTACATATACTTTGCTTTGCAAGCTTTTTAATTCGATCTTTAACCCCTAAAGAGCCCAATTTGGGAATCATATCCCTATCGTATGCAGTCGCTAAAGTTCTGTAAGCTGCTGCATTATGTGAATGTTGATCATGCACTTCTTGTTCTGTAAACGCTCCTGTAGAAATATTCTTTTTCTTTTTGTAATTACGTATATCATTTACAAACTGTCTACAATTTCTTTCATCAATCCAGCACTTATTTAAAACTCGTCTTCCAATTTCTACCCCATCTGCAACAGATTTATTACGTTCAACCTTTTTAATGTTTGAAATTCCTTTCTCTCGCTTAAGTTTTTCGATTCGAGATTCACGGTGATTTACAAAATCAAAGCGATGACCACCATCCCACGGAAAAAAATGCGTATGAATGTTTCTATATTTAGAAATGATAGTATCAAGAAACTCTCCCGAGCCAATATCCCTAGCAATAAAGTTATCAACAATATTAATGCGCTCTGGATTTGGAAATTGTGCCACCACGCATGCGTATTCATCATTCCCCCCTAAATCATAAAATGTAAAAGTAGGTAACATACTATCATGTGAAACATAAGTTATTCTTTGCTCATCATCAATCTTTTTCATTGCGTGACGATACCAAGCACCAGAAGCAGAGGCTTTAAAAGAGCAGTAATACTCTTGTTGTATTGTTTCTGGGTCTGCCCCTTTTTCTAATTGTTCCTCAACAAAATCTTTATTAATAACTGAAGAGCCATCATTGTAATAGGTATCATCAATTGTTAATAGCCATGCTGCATATCTACCCATTTAATGCTTCCTCCATTTTCTTTTTAGCGTAAAGATACTCTTCAAAAAAGTGATTTTCTCCTTTTGGAGTTCCAACCTTAAAACAGAAACCACCATTTTGTGCAAAGATCGGACTAAAGATCTCATCAATAACATTTGCGTGCCAATCTCCAAACTCATCAGCTACTAAGCCCATAGGGTTTAAACCTCTTAAATGATTAGCTGTTCCATCTGTACCTTTAACTCCAACTATTTGATAAATTGAACCATTGAATAATTCAAGAGACATTGCATGATTGTTTTTTTTCTTCCATAGCTCTCTTGGAAATAACTCTAAATAATTAATTGCTTGCTCATGCGGATCTCTTGTGGTTTTCCCAATACCATTCCAAATAGCAGTTCTGCCTTGTGTTAAAGAAGGAAAAGCGTGTAAATACAACCCTCTTTGCTCTAACATCCAGGGAAGAAACACACCTTTTAGGACTCCTACTGATTTTCCAAATCTTCGATGGCAAACTGCAACCCCTTCAAGGTTTTTTTGGAAATTTCCATTAGCTTGTCTTTGTGTAAAATGCTGATACCATTCATATTGATATCTAGTAGGTTCAAATGTTCCCCATAAGTCAACATCTTGGGAATTAGGCGTAAATTCTTCAATTAAAGAATTATATTCGGTTTTATCGTAAACATTTTGGCTTAAAATACTTGGATCTTTTTGAGCTTCTTGATAAAGCTCTTCTGAAGTCATTTGAACATGCTTCCCTTGTTTAGCCGTCTTGAGATTCAATTTCTATTACCTTTTTAGGAACCAACTTGCCATTTTCTTCAACCATATTAAAAGGTGGGATATAAAAAGTTTTATTTCCATCATTCTTTCCTTTAAAAAGTTCTTTTTTCTTCAGTTTTATTTCTTCTTCTTTGAAAGCTAAATTTTGAATATCTTTTGCAGTTTGTGCCCTAAACTTTAAAAGATCAATTGGGTTTTCAAGCCCATTAATATCAAACTGTTTAGACTTATGATAAGTTTCAACCATTTCTGTTAATGGATCAAAATCTAAATCCCTTAACTTATCAACTGTTGACCTTAAATCAAACTTTTTAGCTTTTTCTTTATCCTTCATCTGCTTGCACCATACTTACAAAATCACGCAAAGTGGACGCTATTGTTTCGTTTTCTTTGTTATTCATTTTCATCCACCTTTTGTTTGATTTCTAAAGCTTCCTTCGCTATTTTTACAGTTCTTTTAGCAGTGTTAAGTTTATATCCTTCTGATCTGTACTTTTTAAGTTCTGAGTAATACTCTTCACACCTCGCTCTAAGCTCTTTATTTTTCTTTAAAAGATCAACTTTGAATCTTTCAAGATAAATAATCATATCTTCTTTCTTCTTAAGTTCTTTTTCGTAATCCATTAAGCACCTACCTTAACTGCATCAAAGCTTTCTAATCTATCTAATATCTTTCCGTAATATACATTATAACTATCCCTAGTTGGTCCCTCTGGTAAAAGCTCTATAAGGTAATAACACATCGTTGCTTGTTCTTCTAATTCATTTTTCTTCAATAACTGTATTGTATTTAGTTCTAACATTTTTTCTCCTTATAATATTTATCAACGGCACTTTCAAGCTCTGTAACTCCTACAGGTGCAATATGAACTGTATTTAAGTAATACCTTGTAAGTCTTGGGTTATCTTTATCTTTACAAGATAAAACGAAACCAGGTATTGCTAACACTCTCATATTATCTCTAATGTGTGTAGCAGAGCAGCCATATAAGTCTGCAATTTCAGCAGCACTTAAAGCATTAGTTGGATTATACGCATTTACTTTTTGTAGATTCTTAACGATACCTTCTCTTATGACCAAAGTTGCATATTTACCATGGACAAAATCATTATACTGATCACTGTTCACGTGTTGCCTCCCTTTAACTGTTGAGTGATAAAAAACTCTTTGGTGATACACATTAATTATTCTCCTTAAAAAGGTTTACTATTTGAGCGCGAACATCTTTAAAAAAGTTAGTAAAAAAGTCTTGTAATTTAGATGCTTGATACAACGGTCTTTCTGTTACCATCCTTACATCATTTAAAATACTAGGATCTTGAAACATTTTCTTTACTGCTTCCCTGTTTTCTTCTGGATTGTTTACTATTTGCGCTAAAGCTTTAATTGTTTTTTTAGCATACCTAGTATCTTCTTCTAATCTAGATAAACTTAATACTGCTTTATCAAGTGATGCTTCTGTTGTTTTCATTTCCATACTTATATTCTAACACAACAAATAGTTACATGTAACTAATACAACAAATAGTTATTTCTCTTGTTATATAGGCACTAAAAAAAATTAATATCCAGACTAGACAACTAAATCTAAAGATGTTACTATATTATTAAACTAACCGAATAGTATCTATTAAACGATACACCTTAAACAGAAGATTTAATGTATTACAAAGGGAACTATATACTAAAAAAAATAACTTATAAACTCCCTTTAAAAGAGAAACTTCAACTTATAAAATCCTATAAAACGTAGCCTGTCATCGATACACAACAGTGTACATAGAACAATCAGTTAAACCAATACATAATACTAACCACTAAACAAACAGTTGGAATGACAGGGTCTTCTGGTAAAATGCTTCGCATTTTTCTTTTTTTTCTTTT
>NTLX01000084.1_pt1 | contig 17492 bp, 22 predicted proteins | sample 1251771 | NCBI WGS metagenome assembly NTLX01 (sample SAMN07250028, study PRJNA358725) | marine metagenome | isolation source: viruses from ocean water | place: Pacific Ocean: North Pacific Subtropical Gyre | collected 2015
CGTAACCCTGCTGGATGCCATAGCTTTGCTTGGCCAAGGCTTCTAAACGAGTCATTCCGCTATCCATGAGCTCTTGTATTCTTGAGTCCACCCCAGTGAAGTCTGGATTCATTGACATCTGAAACTCAGCATTGGTCACAACGCCGTCGTTATTGATGTCAAAACCCTTAGAGATGGAGCGTAGTTGTTGCTCTAAAGCTTCCTCTCTGGTCAGCCCTTGCCTACTAGGGTCCATCAGCTGCGCTATACGATCATCTAGATTAGCTCTTGGATCGTCAGCACCTAGAACAGGCACGGGCTCGGGAGTGGGGGTAGATTCTGGCGGCGCCTGTGGTGTGGAGCGATCAAACACGGGCCGACTAAAATATTCAGCAAAACCCTCATAAGGGCTGCGAGAACCGCCATACTCAAGCATTGCTTCTCTCATGACAGCAGAAGCGTCGGGGCCAAACAAAGATTCTTGAGTGGTAGGAGGGACTTGGACGACAGGCATCCCGACACGATCTTTCACCATCTCATCGCGGTCATCAATCCCGTTTCCATTACCGTCAATAAATCTCATGTCGCGAATCATACCGCCTTCTTGCATGCGCATCGGCGGAGGCTGCATTTGACGCCGATCAGCGATTCTGTTCGCTGCTCGCCTTCTCGCCAAAATCTGTTCTATTAGACTGCTTATTCCCAATCCGCTCGATGATCGAGCTGGGAGGAATGGGGCAAAGGGGCCTGGGTCAAAGGGCCTAGGGCCGCTATCAAAGATCTCATCTCGGTCATCAACGCGGTCACCTCGTCCCAGCCCCCCTTCGTCATAGAACCCCGGCGTGCCGCCAGCATACACAGTATTTCCCTTAGGCGGTCTTTCTAGAGGCGAACTCGCAGAAGGCGGTATAAACCCTAGTCCAAGCTGATTACGCCCGCCCGTGGGAGAGGGCAGTCTAATGGGGCCGGGGCCACCCAAATTAGGTGGCATCTGCCCTAGTCTAGGCCCGCCAGTAGGGCGGCTTACTCTTGTGGGGACGTATGGGTTTCGCGGACCCGGTGGCATATTTGGATTCATCAACTGCGTGCCGGGCGCTGATTGTCTTGCCATATTTGTAAAAAATCCCACGGGCTTCTCCCTCTACCAATTCTTGCAAGACCAGTAGCTGGCCGCGAAAACATCTTTTTTTTTCTCTACCGCGTCACAATTATGACGGGCTCGGAAATTCTTACGGCGCCCCGGCTGATCTTTTTTGATCGTCATATTCGGATCGCCATATCTAACAATCTTTACCTGGTCCCCTTTTTTTGCGAGAACCTTAAACTTTTTGTTTCCCCCAGGCGTCCTTACCTGTTTGTTATAACCAGGGAAGCGCTCGCCTCGATAAACAAGCGAGCCTCCCTTAGTCCGCTTAACGTCTTTAACATCAGCCATAGCTTTTGATCAATTCGAGAATGATCATGTAACTATCACCACTTGAGTGGCCCACGGTTGTAAAATCCAAGTCTCCGGTTTTTCCAGAGCCCGCGTTATTTGGGATGCCAGAAAAGTTGGAGTAATCATGGTGCCCGTTTGAGTTTTCGGACAGGCCAATTGCCAAAACGTTGCTTGACGCATCAAACTCAATCTTCACGGACATACCCGTGCACTGCCACCAGATCTTGTTGATCGTGACAGCGGTGCAAGCCTCTCCGCGAGTGTTGCTCTCCAAAGCAGATACATCCACCTTTTTGACAGCGGACTCGCCGGTGCCATCACTGGCGTTTGTAAATTTCAAGACGGCTTTACGCTCACCGTCCTGTATCGTTTGAGATGTGACAGCGTCTGCCATTGTAGATCTCCTTAATTAGAGCTCTGTATTAGCAGTGCGCTCTTTCATGGCGGTGATGTAATCGACCGTCAGTACCTTTGCAGCGGCTGCGCCGTTCTGGATACCGAAAGAAACCGTCAACTCTTCATCGTCTGGCGCGTTGGTGGACGCCACAGTGCCAACTTCAGCGTTGTTCTGGTAGACGTGGAACTTCTGATCCTTAGGATCGTAGGCAAAGCCCACAGTCATGAAGGTATCATCGGCCATTGCAGCAGGTAGATCCAGAGTGCTCTGTGTGCCGTCCTTTTCCACTATGAAAGTCAACGTGGTTGAGCCATCGGTCAAGAGAAAGAAAATGCCATCAGAGACATCCAGCGGGCTGGTGTCTGTGATTTGCAGACCCATCACAACGTCAGAGGCATCAGCGTCTGAGGTCTTGAAGCGTGCGTGGAAAGCCAGCTGCTTCCCGGCCTCGTATTTGAAACCTTCCTTCACAAGCTGAAGGAACGTATTATCGTTATCCGCGTCATCTTGCGTCAGCACTAACAAGCCGCCGTCACCATCACCGAGAGCCTCTGAGGCATTGCCAGAGCCCGCCTCAGTGGTGGTGATTGTCCAGTCCGACGCCAGGTAGGTATCAAAGTCGTTGTGATAGAAATGGTATTTAGCAAGAGCCGGCATTTTTAAGCGGCCCATAGTGCTGCCAGCGCCGACGTTAGTAACGCCAGAAGTAAAGTGAGTAGTCATTACAGTTCTCCTTTGAACCAGTCACCGCACCATGCGGGGACCATAAGACCTTTGCAGTGTATCAATACAGAGAATAAAAAAAAGGGGCCGTAGCCCCTTCTCGGAGAAAACTCTCCTTTACGCACCTTGTGAGCCATATGCCCCGCGTGGGTCGGACACCCCAAAAGAGTATCGCTCGCGCGCACGGTAACGCACGTTATCAGTGCTGAAGTCAGGCTCCATTGAGGTTTCCATAGGAGTCCTTTGGAACATCTTCAGACCTTCGCCTGCTTCTGTGACCGAGGTCAAAATGAAGTAAGCATCAGGATCACTGAGGTAGTGATTTACCGTGTAGCCACCAGGCAGCACGCCGGTGTTGCGGATTGCGTTGATGTCGTTGTCCGCAGTTCCTGATCTCAGGGTAGAGTTCAAGATACGGTCAGCAACAAACACAAGCTGCGGCGGGACAACCAGCTTAGTAGCTCTCACAGAAATGGTAAGACCGCGATCATCAGTAAAGGTGCTGATGTCTATCAATGCGTCCTCGAGGGAGGTCTCATTGAGGTCTGCCATAGTGACAGCACGATTAGCTAATGTGCCGCCACCTGAGAGCGGATGCGCAGTGGAGAACAGCGGCTGACCATCGCCAATAGCAAAGCTACTGTTGAAGCCGTTGTTCAGTACGTCTGCACCCTTAACTTCCTTGGTATTCGCCATTGAATGCGCAAGCGCCTTCGTATAGCGGCGTCCCAGGGAGTCGTACAGGTTGTCCTCAATTGCTTCAGAGGTAAGACTAAATGCCAAAGCAATCGTATCGTGCGTGTAACGAGCAGTGAAACCTTCAGTCGCCGTGTCAAATGCAACACCAGCTCCCTCCGTCTTCACAGGCGCACTTCCAAACCCGCTAATCAATACCTCTTCCTCGAAGGCGCGCTCACTCTCTTCGATAGCAAAGATAGCCTCATATTGGTTGGGGTATAAATCGTAAGAAAGCCCAAAGAGGGCGTTCAATCCTGGCTCCAATTCTTTCGCTAGTTGCGCTCTAGAAATCGCCATGAGTCAGCCTCCTTTAAGCTAAGCCAGCGCCTTTCACACCCATGATATGGTTTTGAATAACCACCATCACATTGGTGTTGGCACTTGCAACGTCAGAGTTATCGGGATCCTGAGAGATATCAATAGCCTTGAGCGGCAACGTCGTAGTTGTAGCACCCGTCGTTACGTCCAATTCCATGTTCGATCTGCCAGAGGTTGTATCGCCTGTAGTTGATTGATCCACGATGTCGAAATTGCCGAACAGGTCAGCCACCGGGAAGGTGTCATCACACTGGCACTCGAAAACTACATTAGGGTCATCAATGATAAAAGCGATAATGTCATCCGCGGCTATCGCGCCGGGATAATGATTTGCAAAAACCGTCTCTTTGCTGGTCGGGTCCGTGTACTGCACGCCGTTAAAAACGCCGACTACAGGTACAGTGGAAGAAGCCGCGGCTCGAGAAACAGTGCCACCAGTGAGCTGCTTGACCAAGTCCCCTTGGAAAATAGCACCACTCTGGTTGTTTGCGATTCGATACCGTGATTGTCCTCCACTAAACGGAGCGCCACCCATCATTCGAGCAGGTCGTAAGCCAAACGCAGCGTCTTTATTCGCCATGTCTTTCTCCTATTTACTGCTTGCCGAAAGTGACGGAACTGCTCCTCTTTGGATCAAATTTCACATAGCGACCATCTCGCGCAGCTTCATTAAAGACGTTGTTATCCAGCGCCTCTATTGCTTCCACGTTTTTCTGGGCGTAATGATCATTACGCTCATCGACGGTATCCTGTGGCATTTTCGCCAAAAGCAGTCCCTCGTTGTGGACCACCCCTGCGTGCCGGCCGCTTTCCAGCGCCGGAAACAGTGGACGAAGCTCAGCAGGCAAATCAGTAGACTTCACTAATTCCCAGCCTTCTCGCAGCCTACGGCTGACATTTGCTGCATCCATATCTCCAAGCATACTCTCGCGAATCCACCGATACACAAATCCCGGTGGCGCCGGGGGAGCTTCTAGTTTGCGAACTGGCCTCCAGGGCTGTCTGCGGGACTGTTTATCGTGCGTCCCAGAGTCACGACTCGAACGTGTGTTTTTCGCTTCTGCCATCATCGCTCTCCTCTCGACTGAATTTTCAGCTTTTCTTTCGCCGCAAGTTTCAAGAAGTCATTCAACTCCATGTTGTGCGGTTTAAGAGACTTGAGGCGAGCAAGCTCGCTTTCCGAAAAACCAACACTGTTCTTCTCGGCTCGTGTTTGTGGCCGACCACTTGAAGTGGCTGACGCAACCCTTTGCACGGTGGGCTGTACGTCTTCTTCCGCGACCTTGCTTTGAGCTCTACCGCTCTCCACCACATCAGCAAACCTTCTGCTAATGCGTTTGTCTAGTTCATCATAGTACTCTTCGCTATCAGGCTCAAATCCTTCTTGGATCAAATACTCATTCACTTTGCTCGCGTATTGTGTTGCCTCAATGGTGTCCTGGCTAGAAGCATCACCGTACCAAGGGTTTTTTTCCCACCAAGCTAACGCCTCAGGTGTTGGTTCTGGGGGCGGGGCTTGCTGTGGGGCTGGTTGTTGCGCAGGCTGCTGATAAGCTTGATATTGGCTCTGATCGGAAATCGGTTGTTGTGTTGCCTGATATTGTGCCTTTGCGACGTTGAGTTTTTCTTTCTTTATCGCAATATCATTTTTCAGAGTGGTCGCCTTGGACATCAAATCGGCGTCACTTGACTCCACCGCTTTTTTGTAGATGTCATCTACAGACGCCTCTTGCGCTTTTATCTTTTGCTCCTCCGCTGCGAGAGTCGCCTGACTTTGCTGAACAAACAAGCCCTTCATTTGTTGCAGCTCTTGCTCTTTCTGCTGCAAAGCGTTTGCGTATTGTTCTGTGCGCTGCTCCGCCTCTCGCGCCCTTTGATTCAGCTTATTGACACGTTTAGAAACATTTTTCGTATGCCGATCAAGCTCTTGATCTGGAGCTGGCAAATCGTTGGTGATTTCGATCTGAATCTCTTCTTCTGCTGGTGCTGCTGCGGTTTGATCGTTCATTACAGACTCACTATGTCATCAGGATTGAGTATGGTGCCAATTACTTCATCATCATTGATGATGCGGATTTCTTCTCCGTCCTCCAGCCTAAACCGGGATCCCGAATAACGTCCAATAAGCACCCATTGCTTTTCGGTGCACCAGGGCTCAGGCCCATATTTTTCCTTGTCGTTGAAACATAACGGGCCCATCTTTAATACATAGGCCACCACCGTCGCTAAGCTCTCTTGGTCCACGGTGGCTTTAGTAAGAAGTATCCCCCCAGAGCTTTTCGGCTGCGCTCGGTAGGGCAGCACCAGCATCCTCCACCCGGCAGGATCTGGCAGGCGCTCTATGGCAGTTTTTTCGAGTAGACTCGGGTCTAATACTAGCTTGTCGGATTCGACATAAGCTTTGTCTGCGAGCATCAGGATTCCTTGAAAAATTTCTTAATCGTTTCTTCAATCAATCCTAACGCGGTCAGCTCTCCGATTGCAACTTTATACTGCTCCATGTCACGGAGTGCACCCGACATGAGCATTTCGTTGATGAGCTTTTCTCTTTCGCGCATGACAGAGCGCACCCGATTCGCTAGGCCGACATCATCCATTAGTCAATCTCGTAGAAAAACAGACCTTTCGTTGCGGCGCCGCCGCCTTTGATTTTTTTGCGCGTGCGCTTTACCTCGCCGCCGCCAGCCATTTTTGCAGTCCTCATGGCGATGGCTACCGCTTGCTTATGAGGCTTACCGCTTTTCATCTCGGTCCTAATGTTGTCGCTGATAGCCTTCTGCGACTTACCTTTTTTCAAGGGCATGATTATCTCCTACACTCTGAAGCCAAATTTTGCCTGCAACTCTAACATTTTGAGATCTGCCTGCTGCGCTAATCTTTGAATCGCAAGATCCATTTTTTCATCGTTGATATCTTTTTGTACACTGAGGCGCTCGCGTGCTATTTCTCTTTCGAGCAGTTTTTCTTGAGCTCTGGCGCCTTCTTTCGCGTCGAACTCTCTTGCGTCTTGCTGCATTTCCGCCTCTCGGATATCAAGCTCGCGCTGTCGGATAGCCACCAAGGGATCCTCCTCGGATGCCTGGCCTATGCTTAGTAAGAAGTCCTGCGTAAGCTCTGCAAGTATCGGGGACGATATTTGCTCTTGCACCTGCATCACTTGCTGTTGCAGGGGTTGCGCGGCCTCCATCGGAAGTTGCCCCGACATGACCGCCTGCTCGAGCTGGGCCATTTGCTGCTGAAGCTCAGGCGGCAGCTGTTCTGCAGCCATCTCTGTAGCCATAAACTGTAAATGCTGCATGCAGTGCGAAATAATTAGAGCCTGGATCGCGGGCGTTTGTTTGACGATCTCTGTCAAAAACAGAGAGCGGTGCACGTCAATATGCGCCCTATGGTTTTGCCCGGGGAAAGCCTGTTGCGGCTGACCCGCTAAGAGTCCTGCGTTTTCTATCCCGGCGTCCATTGGCATGGGTTGCGGAGGTGGGGCCGGGGGCTGCAGCAAGCTTTCTACGTTATCGACACCAAGTGCGTTGTACATCCTGCGGTAAGCCTCATATACGCCCTGGGGGCCATGCACCTGTGGGTTCGATTGCACCAGCTGCAACAGTTCTTGCGCCATCGTGATGCGCTGGCTTTGTGAAAAAATGTTGGGGTCGCTAACGGGAAACACATCGACACGGCCGTCGAAGTCAGCAGCTTTAATTTCTTGCGGACCTGATCCGGTAGCGTAGGGATAAGAGGGCGGCAGAAACTCTCCGAACACACGCGCGAGCAGCTGAAACTCGACGCGCTGGCTGTAATGTAATCGCTTGTGGATCGCGGACATCACTTTGGTCCCGCGCTCCAATAGTGCCACCGTCGTTCCCACAGGCATCGCCTGATTCATGTCGCCCACGTTCATGTCGGCGATGGAAGCAAAACGCTTGCCTGAGTCCACCAGGAGCCCTAGTAGGCTCATCAATACATTGCTGGGTTCTTTGATCGGCAGAGGTATCAGGTTTTCTCGGAGGTTGCCGCCGGTCGTGTCGATGTCCCGAAACTCGCCTGGCTGCAGTGGCTCGTCCTCATCTCGTATTCGCATGCCCCGGGCCTTGAAGCCCGCCGGCAGATTGGCCAGGGTGCCCGCGTCGATCAGCTGCCGCAGTATTGAGGTGCTGGCTTTTGCTATACCGCCAATCATGTGACTAAGGCCCAGGCCGTAAAACCCAAGACCGGGCAGAAACTTGAACTGGACAAAATAATTGATCTTTGCTTTGAACGGATCGTCTTCTCTGTAGTTCCGCCTGATTGACAGCACTTTTTGACTGTTCTCATCAATCGTCAGTATGTAAGGCAGCTTGAGGCCAGTAGGCTGTCCATCCGCACCTAAGTCTTCATAGCCAGGGAGGTCTAGCACGGTGTGCACTTCATAGATCAAGTGATCCCGACTATTCTGATAACTAGGCTCAATCCCTTCTATCGCGTCTATCTGCTCTTCGATCTCATCCCGATCTTGACCATAGGGGCCATCTTTAATCGACACGTCAGAGTAAAAACCCGATAGCTGAAGCTTTCTGATTTCATTGCCAGACATCTCAAGGGAGTGAGTCACCCGCTCTGCAGTGAAAATATCAGTCGCCTCGTAGGGCACAATGAGATCTTGTGGCTGAATAAACTTGCTTGCTGCCTTGTTTTTGGCGGTGTCGTAGTACACCTTTTTGAAAGCGCTACCTGCTAACGGCAAGAAAAACAGCATCTGGTCTAGCTCTGGATCGTACTCCTCGCAGACGTTAAGCAGATAAAAATTCATAAATTCTGCAATGCGGTCTGCCTGGGCCTCCACCTCTGGCGTGCGGGCACCAACGATCTCTGTTTTTACCGGGCCCCTCGCGGGCAGCATTTCTTTGTAAGCCTGGGCCTGGAACTGCGTAACGGCCTCTGCGAGTATCGGGTGGATGACTCCGCTGGACCCCTGGAAGGGCGTGCTGCGCATTTCATCAAATTTCATGCCCAGGTACTTGAGCCCGTCAACGTAGGTTTTTTCCCACTCTGCGCGGGATTCTTTGTCGGCTTCGATAGAGGTCAGCAACTCCTTTGCAATCCGCATAAGCTCTATTTCAGAGATGCTATCTGCAAGGTTGGCGTCAAATGGCTCAACAGGTAGAGGAGCGGGTGCTGCGTTAATCTCATCATCAATGAGAATCTCGTCATCCGTAACCAAAACCTCTACGGCCTGGCGCACGAGATCCTCTCGTGTGGGCTCTGGGGTGACCTCCATCGCCCTACCCAAGGGGATTACGTCGGGATCATCTACGCCTTGTCTTTCGATTGCCATCAGTAATATACCTGTCTGTCGCGCCGCAGCGGATGCATCTCCATGTTTTCGTCGGATTCCAGCTGCAGAAACCCGCCCTGACGAAACCGCATCAGCGCCATCGTGGCTGAATCGCAGTAATCGTCATGGTCGCCAAAAGGAAATGCAGCGAGCTCCTCGATTACCTCTTCTGCGAAAACATGGTCTGGAGCCCACACCATACCACTCTCAAAGATTGGCGCCACACTATTCATCCTGGCGACTTTATCTTGACCTCGAGACGGCGTGTAGCTCGTGACCGGGATGCCCATCCTCCGCAGCTCCTGGGTAAGCGGAGTGCCTGACGCCTTCTGCTCTATAAGCACACAATCAGGTTCCCAGTACTTGTATTCCTCCCACGCCATTTTTTTCAACTCGGGGAAATCCATGCGCACGCGCTTAGCGTCCAACAGGATAATCGCGTCTGGGTCACCGTCCCGCGGCTTGAACACGCCCCAGGTCGTGACAGCAGAATAGTCGGCGCTGTCTTTTTTGCTAAAAGCCGTGTCATAGCTTTGAATCACGTAGGAGTACTCAGGAACATACTCTGCTTCCCACTCATTCCACCACTCGCGCTTAACGATGGATCCCTCTTCCGCGGTCGGATCTTGCATCCACTGCGAATTCCATTTGCTAATCGGCAAGCTTGCCTTCACCGAGAGCAGCTCTTCCTTCTGCCAGAACTCAGGCCAGAGGGGTGTGTCTGACTCCGGCATGATCGCGGGGAACTCCACCAAATCCCATTGATCCGCGTAATCATCAGCCTGCTTGCGAAGCACCTTGCCTACCAGATCTTTTGTGCTCCAGCGGGTCATTACTATCACAATGATCCCGCCAGGCTGCAGCCGCTGCCGCGGACCAGACGTGTACCACTCGTACACGGAATCCATCGCGGTGGGGCTTAGCGCGTCTTGCTCGGACACTGGATCGTCGATAATGAGAAGGTCGGCACCGCGGCCAGTGATCGCGCCCCCCACTCCGGCATAGAAAGACTCGCCGCCCTGGTTAGTGGTCCAGCGACCGGCTGACTTATTATCCGCCTGCAGTTTGAGTTTGGGGAAAACCTGTTGATATTCGTTACTGTCAATGATGTTTCTGACTCGCCGGCCAAAGCGAACCGCCAGCTCTGCGGTGTGTGTGGTCTGTATGATTTTAAGATCTCCCCGCAGCCCCATCATCCAGGCGGGAAAAAAAGTAGACGCAAACTCACTTTTTGTGTGACGCGGAGGTAGACACACAATCAGGCGCTTGAGCTTACCTGCTGCGATCTTGTTAAATTTTTCCCCAATGATGCGGTGATGCCGGCCCTCGATGAACCCGGGCCACTGACTCTTCACAAACGAAATGAAGTCTCTTTGGCATTCTTCTTGTTTTTCTAGGGATTTATAGCGATCGAGAAGCGCCAGGGCCTCCTGTTTATCTTGATCGCTCAGAATGTCGAAGTCTTTTAAAGCGAGGTTAGACATCCTGCCAATCTAGCCCTTGGAATAAGAGGCCCTCTGCCTTGCGGCGCCTGGTCAGCCCGGCTAGAACTTCGCCATTACTGCGGTTCCAACGGGCCATCTCTGCGGGCACGTCATCATATTGGCCCTCATTAAGGCGCAAAAGTAAGGTGCTTTCTTTGAGGTTCGTCGGCCCCAGGTTGAAGGTCCAGGCGACCAGGGCGTCAAATTGGTCTTGATTGAGGCTAGTAGTAACGAGTTGATCTACATATTTTTCAAAATGTTTGAGGTCTTCTAGCAGCAGATATTCTGCCTTATCCTCCGAGATCTCATCACCTTCTCGCACACCACGAGTGTGACCATACCCAATGGTCCAGACGTCCGCGCTGCATTGGTACGCTTGCAGCTCGCACCCCTCGAACTTTTTGATGAGCGCTACACCTTGACTGCCTGTTCTCATTCTTTTTTCCCAGAACCCAGGAATAGCCCAAAGCTACCAGTGAGGCACCCGGTCATAGTTGCCACCAGGGAGGTTTGTTGTGTAGTTGGGGTCTCCAGGCCCATATACCACTCCACGACCCGGTAGGTGAACAGCAGCACACAAACCATCACCAGGCGAGGAATAAGTCTCCACCGATCTAGTGTCTCAGGCGACATCTTCTTTTTCTTTGCTACCCCAATAAACCACAACAAAAGCGTTGCAAGTAGGGCACGATAAATTAGTGACTATCGCGTGTTCTTCGTCTTCTTCGTCGATGTCGTGATCTCCGCCCCATATCAGCTCGCCCTGACATGAGTAGCATTTCATTTCCCGACGCCCTTGACACGTTCCCATGAACGAGCGCCACCCAAGCCGAGCATGCCAAGGAGAAGCGGCATCATCACGCCAGCGTCCGCTTGAGGTATATCCACTCCAAATCCTGCGGCGATGGGAGAAATCAAAAAGTTGACCATTAGCCCAAGAACAGTCGTGTATCCGGCTAACGGGCGCCAACTTGATTGGAACCAGTTCCCCTTGGCATCGAGCTTCAGTACCTCAATCTGCTCGAGCGCGATTTCCTGGGCATGTCGTTCTGACATGGTGGCAATCGTGTGGGCGAGCTTTGCCTTCTCATCCGCGTCTGGAATAAACTTGTCAAGCAGGCTTGTGACCGGGCCGATCAATGCTTGGAGCATCAGTCATCCTCCTTTACGAAACGCCCTTTCTTATCGCGCTTACGTCTTTTTGAGAACAGATCTTGGACGGTGTCTGTCTCCCAGATTCTGATTGCGGTCCACACAACAGTCAACAGCGCAGCGAGCGCTGGCAAGAGGCCGGCAATGGTTCCCACCATCGTAGCCACCGAAAACGTGTCAACCACCTGCTTCATATCCTCACCCATTCTAACGTCCCTTATCTGCGAGCGGCGCCATGTCACACCCGATAGTATGGTTTTCTAATCGATAAAATTGCTTTCGATCGCTCAAGATCTCGCTGTATCGCGCGCTCACAGTGCAGCTTGGTGCGGGGACTGAACAGTAAATTCAACAACTTGCGCAGAGCGTTCCAAAAGGGAAGGTGTTTATTTCTGCCGGCTCTCGAGGCCAGAGTTTGTCCCGGCATCCCTCCAAAGAGTGTGCTCAAGAACTGACTACAGGCGTCACTGACGTCCCAGGCGAAGGCTAAAATAATTTGCACTTTACTCTTTGCGCGCTTAGCGACCGCCAAAGACCTATCAATCACCCTCTTTTCTCCAGGCGTAAATTCAATGATCACTCCCTGCATGACCTTTCCCTCTATTTGATTGACTTGATGATAAAGATAATTAAATACACTGCAAGACCTAATAACGGCACAAGCATCATCATTTTTTTTACGAAGTCCGCGCGCTCAGCAGCGGCATACACCTCTGCCTGGCGCCGCTGCTTTACCTCTTCAACTAGGGCTCGATATTCCTGTAAGCCCTCTTTGCCATACGCTAGGTTAATGTACTGCAGCACTTCCTTGCGCTGAGCCTCCAACTTCTTGCGTAACGCAAAAATTTTCCCCGCCTCTGCAGAAGCGGACTCGCTGAAAGTCACGGTCTTGAATGGATTGAGGCTTTTTTTCTGCTCGCGTTTTACAGACCAAGCGAAATCGCTTATGTGCCCCTGCCACCGGCTGATGACCATCATGGTATCTTCTACCGACTTGCCAGCTTCTATGAATTTTTTGATGCCGGTAAAAGCGCTCGTCGCCAGGCTGGCGGCAGTGATGGGATCGATCATTCTGCCACCTCCCGATAGACATACGGAGGACAGCGCTGCCAGTGGACATAGGGGATGTGATATCGGAAGCGCTCTTCCGACTCCTGGTGATATTTTTTATAGACGCAAAGCCGATACCCCGCCAACTGGTAGGTGCCCGGCACATAACTGTAAACCCATGTGTCCATAACAAGTACCAGCCAAATGGCGTTCACTCAGCATTGTTGCCTCTCCCTGTAAGTTTTCTATCAGGCGCTAGGATCAACCCAATCGGGATTTGCCACCCACTTAGGGTCCGCTGCAGGATCGTAAGTATAGCGATTACCAGACCAGTTACTGGGCGCATCCGTCACGCTTTCAGTCAAAGTGGCATTTCCAGAGTTTAAATCAGCGATGTAGAAATCCGGTGAGGACGGGTCGCCAATGGTGATCTTATCAGAGCCCATATCTACAGACTTGCTGTCCTCAAAAAGATACTTCGACAGCTTGCTTGAGTTTTCGGTGATAGTTTTCATGGTTTATCCCTTTACGAGTATTTCGGTTGCTGAAACTGCTGTGCCTGCTGTGACGGAAGTGGAGGCAGCGCTTGTGCCTATGGAGCCGTCAGTTTGGACGAAATATGTCTGGCCTGCGGTCAGACCTGATTGCAGGTCATTGACGGAACCGCCGACTTGGACTTTCACAAGGTCGCCATCGTCGTAGGTGGTGTCAGTGAAGCCTATAAAGTCTGTGAAGTTTTGGAACTGACTTGCTTGGATGACGTATTTTCCTCTGTCACTGTCGCCCTCGTCCGCATAGGCAATAATGTTTTTGCCCACCGTGGGATGATGTATTACTGTGCTTGCAATAGTGTCGCCACTCTCAAATTCAGTAGAGCTTGAAAATGTTGCCGATCTGGAAGAGCCGCCGGTAATTGTGGCTGAAACAAACTTGCCCGGCCCAATCGGGTCGCCACGACCGTAGGCGACCACCACTTTTTGAGCCGCTGCATCGTAAGCACAACCCACCTCATTTCCTTTAGCTCCGCTGTCTACCACTTGAACGCTCCCAAGCGTTACTGTACTGCCACTCGCTGTCGCAATGAGTAATGTGGCCCTTTCACTGCCTTCATTGTCACAATAAGCAAATACTGTGGCCTGTGCGCTTGCATCATAAGTGATGCCGCAAACATTGGAGTTGCCATTCGCCTTGTCTGATCGCACTCTTGTACTGCTCACTTCAACCACAGTACCCCAAGACGTTGATGTGCCAGAAACTACTCCAGCAACGCACCGAACTTTACTGGTCCCAGACGCAAAAGCGACAATCCTGTTTTGATCTGTGTCTTCTGTGCATCGACAGCCATAAAGGTAGGTCTCAGAGCTTATTACAACCGCGCTACCTAGACTGAAGCCCGTTCCAGAGCGAGTCGCGACCTTAGCGGTCAAGTACGAACTGTTTTGATTGTCGATGTAGACGATGACAAATTTGCCAGAAGTGCTGTCAAATGCAATGTCGTGGATACCGTAGGTGCTGGTTGTAAACTCTGCGTCATCACCTATCGTTACAGTTGTGCCAGATACTGTTCCAGCTAGTGCAAACTGTTTATTAGATTGATTGGTGTCTTTAGAGATCAAAATGAAACCGCCACTTCCGTCACTGGCGATACTCACTTTTCCATCCGCAACCATGTCCGTCTCGACTTCGGAACCAAAAGTAAGCGTAGTGCCAGACAGCGTTGCGGCCTTGACGCAAGTTTTGTTGGCAATGACATTTCTGTATGCAAACAAAACGCAGTTTTGACTGCTGTCATAAGCCATGCCGTAGTCTTTCAGCCTATCTGCGCCTGCATCAATATTAGCTGGTGTTGAGTTGGCCGCTGACTGATCGGTGACGTTTGCCACTTTGCCCGTTGATTTGATGACTACAGTGGAGCCCGCTGTGATTGATCCATCAGCCACTGCTTCAAAGACGCTGGCTGGCACATTTAGCTGTCTGCCTAGATAGCTCATATCAGCCCTTTACGATCAGCTTGGTTGAGGTGACAGCCGTGCCTGCGGTAACGCTTGGATCATCTGCTGTTAGAGCCAGTGTGCCATCACCTTGCACGAAGTATGTTTGGCCGGGGGTTAGGCTGGACTGTATGGTGCTGACGCCACCTTTAATTAGCACGGTGGCTGTTTCTGTATCAGCCGCCGCATATTCTGCGATACCTATATAGTTTTCCGAGGTCAGATTTGAGCTAACAGTTTTGATAACAGCGGCAGTAAAATAATTGCTCCTGCCAGCATCAACATAAACGGTTACTACTCTGTCTGTGTCGGGGTCGTAGCACGACTCAGGGTAGTAAATATCTCCTGGCTCAAAGACGAGCTTGTCACCGAAGGTGATGCTAGTACCGCTGACCGTACCAGCCTTGAAGCACCCGCCACCACCAGTAAAGGAGTAGCTGATAGTAATGAGTGAATTATCTGGATCAAAGACAGAGGATTGAAATCCTGCGGCAAGCACGACGCTATTCGACTCAAAAACAACTTCCGTGCCATAAGATATACTGGTGCCACTCACGGTGCCGACAATAGCCGTTCCGTAACCGCTGTTACCGCCATCTTTATAAAACACCACAACTTTGTTGTTCGTGGCGTCGAATGAACAACAGAGTTCTGAGGTAGAAGCGGCGTTGATTGTCACAGGCGTACCAAAACTGATACTCGTCCCAGAAACCGTCCCTACAACTGATAGGCCGTGGCTTGCGGCGTTGTCTTGGTAAACGACAACGACCTTGTTATTTGAACTGTCGAAAGTGACTCCTATGTTGTCACAAGTGCCAGTACTGGTGAACGCTGTGCCACTGCCAAAACTGATATTCGTCCCCGACACCGTTCCCACATAACCATAGCCGTTTCCGCTCTGGCTGTTGTTACGAACAGCAATGACGACCTTATTTGCATTGGTGTCGTAGGTCATTTGCTTGTCGCTTCCTGCGGCACTGAGGAAAACCGTAGCTGTTCCAATACTGGCTGTAGACCCACTGACCGTTATGACACGGGCAGTTGCGTAGTTGGAATTGCTACGATCCCTATATGCCATGATTACTTTGCCGCTGTCGGGGTCAAAGGTAAGGGCAACATTCTCAACTAATGGATCATCTCCAGCTTCTTGTTTCGATCCGAAAGTTATAGTCTCACCAGATACAGTGCCTACAAAAACGGCAAGCCGACCACTATCAATATCTCCTCCTGCCATAACAACCTTGTCGTTTCCAGTGTCATAAACGGCGTGTGGCCCATTATATGCGATGGGGTAATCGGCCTCAAAAAGGGGTCCTACACTAGGGCCACCACCTGTCGCACTAATTTGTGTTACATCACCGTCCGACTTCACAATGAGAGGCTTGCCTCCGGTAATCGAACCGCTGGCTTTGGCCTTAAATCGTCTTGGCAGCGTGTCACCCAGGGTCTTCATTCTTTCACCACCAACTCAGTAGCGGATATGGCCGTGCCGGCCAGGACAGACGGCGAACCTGCTGTAGTGCTAAGTGTGCCGTCCGTCTGAACAAAGTATTGCTGGCCTGCTGTCAAGCTGGTCTGGTTACGGTCTATACAGCCGACTATGCCAATGGTTGAATCTTCGTTATCAGCGTAGGTGTCGGCAGCAATGCCTATATAGTTTTCTGAAGTGAGGTTTGTGCTCAAAGTGTCAATCGCGTAAACAACCGCCATACCCTTATCTGAATCAGTATCGTCCCTGTATTGGATAGCCAGCCTGTTCACATTTGTGTCATAAGCAATTTGAATGTTGTCTGAGTCTGTAGAGGCAAAAGTAGATTCGTTTGCAAAACTTATAGACGTACCACTAACAGTGCCTTGTATTATTTTGCCGTAATGCGAACTTCCTGCGTCTCTATAACACACCAACATCTTATCCTTGTTGGGTGCAAACGCTACTTTGGTGAAAGCCACCTCGCTCGAATCAAACTGAACCTGCGTGCCAAATGAGATGCTTGTGGAACTAACGGTTCCCACTGAAGCATAGCCTTTATCGCTTTGCGAGCCGTCTACATACACGACTACCATTTTGCCGTTCGTAGAATCAAACGCTATACTCGGATAGCTAGAGCCTACTCCTGAGATCGCACTGGACTCACTGCCAAAGCTGATACTCGTTCCCGAAACCGTGCCGACAACCGCTTTTATGTTGACTGATGCAGCCGTGTCCTGAAACGCAATAACTACTTTGTCATTAGTCGTATCATAAGCACAGGTAGTCGCCCCTGTACTCGCAGAATGAAAACTTACTAAACTTCCCCAACTAATTGATGTGCCAGAAACAGTCCCAACAACAGCTTGTCCGTGACTTGAAGAACTGTAGTTTTGAAAAGCGACTACTACTCTTCCGACATCGGGGTCGTAGGTCATAGAAGTTTTTTGGGCTATGTTGCTGGTATATGCTGTAGCAGAGCCAACGCTAAATGAGTCTCCTGATACCGTCACAACTCTTGCTCTTCTGTAATCATGGAGAACAATTTTTTGGTTGCCCGAATCATAAACAGCAAGTATTTCGTTTGCATAAGCACTTTCCCAGACAACCTTTGAGCCAAATGAGATGCTGTTATCACTGCTATCTATAGTGCCGACGATGCCTGTGCCGTAATTACTGTTATCTTCGTCTCTAAAAAAAATAACAACCTTGTTGTTTGATGGATCAAAAACAATAGAGCTTGCATCTTCACTTGAGGTTCCAGCAGGTAACTCAGAGGTGTAATTTACGGCTGTACCCACAGCGGCAGAGGAGCCTCCGGTTTGAACTACCTGCGCCACATCACCGTCAGCCTCAACAATGACAGGCTTTCCCGCCGTAATCGCACCTTCAGCCGTCGCGGTGTAGTAGGCATCAATGATATTGGGGTCTTTGCCCAAAAAC
>NTLX01000085.1_pt1 | contig 17456 bp, 36 predicted proteins | sample 1251771 | NCBI WGS metagenome assembly NTLX01 (sample SAMN07250028, study PRJNA358725) | marine metagenome | isolation source: viruses from ocean water | place: Pacific Ocean: North Pacific Subtropical Gyre | collected 2015
ATTTTCCTTGGATATATCAAATATTTTTCGTATATTTGTATAGTAAGTTGAGGTTCTGATTGAGAATTGCTCTAAGAACCATTAAAGAATTTGCGGGAGAAGGGTTAAGAGAAACCTGCTACACATCCAGTGTAGAGAAGTTGGGGCAGTTCCAACCTTCCGCTCTACTAAGAGTATATCTCATAGGCGATGAAATGATACTACGGATATACGCTACTAAAAAAGGGCTATCTAATCTCTCCTATAAGTAGAGATGCAAGTTCTCTACAAAGTAACTACCAATGGTTCACCTCTCTGTTATCCCTTCAGAGGGGTTTTTTAATGTCTGACATTTTGTCACCTGTTTACAAATGTAAACACTCCTAATGCCAAAATCACCAAATCGGAGCTCGGTACACCCAATAATACTAATACTACCTATATACACATACAGACCATAGCTAAAATAAAATAAGCAAGGATTACCGATAACTACCCCTATATGGCTAGACAGGTTTCTTGTAACTAAGAAAAAACTTTTATGCCACGCCGGGCTCGGGTGGATTTTCATGCGGAGCCGGGTTTTTTCTCGTATGGAAAAAATACACTATCCTACCCAAAGGTAGATACTGAGTAGCTTTTCCTATCATAATAGCGGAAAGTTATTGAGTTAAGGGTTTTTACTCTTATTTGAAAAACTTCTCTAATTTGTGTTCCGTACTCCCTCTTAGGTTATAGCATCTAAAATCCTCTACTTCTATATGTTGTGAGTTATTCTCTTCTTTCTCTATACCCCATCCTTCTATACACATATAGTATCCAAATGGAAATCTTTTCTTTTTTGAGTTTATAATTAAATCTAAATACCTTTCGTTCCCTACTCCTATACTCATAAGAACGCAACTCCATTTACCTCTTCTTAATTTTCTGAAGTTACCAACAATGCCATTGAACCATATTTGATTACCTTCTCTCTCCATACCCATATCATCTGTCCATACGCTATACTATGTCCTTTAGCAAACGAGTACTTTCTTAGATGTGTTAGTTCTTTAAATACCGAAGGGTTCGTAACTTTTGATTTAAACTCATCCATAACCTTCTTATTCATATTCTTAAATCCTCTCCTATACCTATCTGCCTCACTAAGTGTACAACCAACGGATTGAGATATGAACGATAGAGCATCCTCATCGAATATAAACTTTGCCTTACCTTCCCTAAAGTAAGATGCTTTCCTACCACCATCGGCAGCAGCTGGTCTAATCAATGCCAATGCTAATGCTACCTCATACATATTCTTCGGTTGTAGAGCTAAGATAGTTTTCCTCATCGTTCTACTCTCAGCTTGTGTTAACCCTAATACATCTCCTCTACATAGTAACTCAGAGGTTTCCTTATCATCTATAGGATAATCACATAACTTAGTATCACCATCTAATTCTCTCAGTTGCGCTAATCCTCTATTACATAGTAAATCAATCTTAATCCAATTGTTATCCTCTACATCGTACTTATCTACCATTATCTGATTATCTTTTAGTATAAGATTCTCAGGTATACCATCTTTCCATATAACGATACCACCACAATGTTTACTCCAATTCCTCTGCTTACCCATCAATTCGCTGGCAATCTTATAACATCTATCAATAGTATCCTTATCCTTAAATATTTTTTCGACCTTAAAGTACTTTGGAACAAATCTCCTATACCCACATCTACGGATTGCCTCTCTTAGTGCTGTCTTTTCTGAGTATTTAACTCTATTAGAAATCCTACTAACCATATTAGGATAAGATTCACCGACTTGCTCTAAGATAGAATCTCTGATATCATACGGAACATCGATATCGAAATCGGGCTGGTCTTCTCTTGTCCAATTAAGAAACCTTTCCAAAGGTATATTTTCTTTAATTGGGTCTATATCGTGAATACCCATAAGATATGCAACTAATGAACACGCTCCACTTCCTCTGAGTAACCAAAGTGAATTGTTTCGTTTTATGATTTGTATGATTGTATGAACTTGACGGTAGGTTTCTTCAAAGTTCTTAGCTTTGATAATTTCTAATTCTTTCTTTAATCGCTGAATGTATTTTTTATCGGTAGGATAGGGTCTTTCAAATAACCAAGTGAGAGGATGTTTCATTAAAAAATAACCTTTACTATATATATTAGACTAACCCGATTATTAACAGATAAAATGAAAAAAAATATATGGAGATTATGGGCTCAAGCTTTGGGTGAGAAAACAGGAGATAGTAATAAGGAAGCTGATGCAGTAGCTAGGTTTAGAACCCTATTAATATTGCAAGGCGTTATTACAAACATACTGATTTCTATTAATATTTTAATTAGTTGGTTAAAGTGAATGTGTTAAGATATTTTAATATATACTTATACACACAATGCCATCAAAATTAAAACCAAGTACTAAAGATTATAAAAGGGATTCTAATGGAAGAATGACTAATAAGTGGGTATGGAAACATTACACTGTTAGTGGTGCTAAAACTGAGGAACTTCTTAAATTATATAAAACACTTCCTAGAAAGAAAAATCTAATAAAACGAGAATTAATTAAAAGAGGAATAGATATACCATCAAATTAAAGTACTTAAATTTTCAGCGTTTTCTAATATTGTTTTTTTAATATCATCCTTATCTAAACTATCGTATTCTAACAATTCATCCAACTCTCCGTTTTCACTTAATTTATGAGCTGCATATAAACCGATAGTTTGATTGGCGTGTAATCCAAAGTGACCATCAACATATAATCCATTTGTTTCATCGGTTATAGTTTCACCAGCTGAACCAAAAATTCCTCTACGATGAACATCACCTAAAAACTTATGTACCCACTTCCTTAATTCGGGTCTAGCCACAAAAGCGGTTTCATCAGCTATAATATACCAATTAAGATTAGCAGTATCACAATAAGCAAAGAACATTTTTAACTTTCGTATCATAGTTTGAAGATGAACATCAGTATCAATAGTTTGCATTACAAAATCTTCAAACATTGATGAATGTTTATGAACCCACTCAGCACCCAACTCTTTATAATAATCAAATGCCATACTAAAACCATCTCTTGTAGGAGAATATTTATCCCAATCTATCTTATAATTTATAACTCCCCATTCACCTATTTCTCTTGAATAAAACTCATCTCTACCCAAAGCAGATAGTTCAAATAAAAATAAATTTTCAGAAGTTTTAAAATCATCTGATTCAACAATCCTATATACCTCTCTAAAGATTCTATCATTACCATGTCCACTTAGTGCATGATTAATTACTTTAGATTTTACTTTTTGTTGTAAGATATAAGGCCAGCTGAATTCAAACATCGAATTATCAACCATTGGTCTGAGTCCATTATATAGAATCTTTACTCTTTTGTTAATCCAATAATGAAACCCACCACCTTCGGTGTAGGATGTACCAAATGTACGAATAAATTTATAACTCATATTTATAGTTAGTTATAACATTTTTACATTTATAAATATCTAATAGGAGAAAATTATGGCACATGAAATATTAAAGTTGGATGGTTCGGTTGATTTCACATGGACTGATTCTGAATATTCTGCATCTCAACACTCAGGTTCAGCTGGAGGAATTGATGAGAAAGGTAGAACTACATTACCTAATGGTGATTTAGTTTGGATGTATGCATTCACATCATCAGCTAGTAGTGCAAGTTTGATTAGCGAGTTAACCACAGAAAATGGTGGTACAGATGCTGCACACATCAGAATAGCTAACTGGGATGGTTTAAGTTAAAAAAACATTGAACTTAGAAAACTCTAAAACTTGGGACAAATCTTTTTGTGATAAGGTAATAGAAATTTTTTGTAACGATGATGTTATGGAAAATTACTTTAGTCATAATAGAAAGTATAAAAGATACATACTACACCAACAACAATATGATGAATTAAGTAAACAGATGTTTCTTTTAGAACATCAAAAAGTTTGTTGGGTGTGGGAAAGTGTAGATAAACTAATAAAAGCTAATTTAGGTGAGAATCACTATTTAACTACCTGGCTTATAGGTCTAAGATACGATAAAGGAGATTACTTTTTAGAACACAAAGATGGGTATGGACAGGGAGAAAGATACCTATCAGGCGGTATAGAACTTTCCACTATAGATAAACATGAAGGTGGTATATATACCATAGAAGGTGAAGCTAAACGAAACAAAGAAGGTGTTCTATTTGTTCACAGTCCTTCGGCATCTCACGAAATTACTAAAGTTACAAAAGGTACTAGATATAGCTTACACTTCTGTATAGGTAAAGAACCCTCCGCACTAATATAAATAATTCATTTTTTCCTTGTTTTTTTCAAATATTTTTCGTATATTTACTATGTAAATAATTAAGATATGATAACTCATCTCAAAATAAAAAACGATAAATTAAGAAAACTACTAAAACAAAAACCTGTTGTTGTAGATAAGATAAGTACTCTTAGAAAGATGAGGAAAGATTTTCCAAAGTCTGATGATGTTAGGTTTTCTCTTCAAGATGCTATGAGTGAACTGAGTAAGATAGATAAACAACTAATGATGTTACAATGAGTAAAATAGTAATTTTTGATTTAGATGGTACTCTTGCTCTTATTGATGATAGGAGAAAGATTTCTACTAAACCAAATGGTAAGATGGATTGGGATAAGTTCTTTGACCCTAAAAACATTAGTTTGGATAAACCAAATATGCCTGTAATTAAAATGGCACAAAGTCTAGCAAGCGATGGTTTTCAAATTGTAATATTTAGTGGTAGAAGTAAAAGTACAATATGGGCTACTAAGTTTTGGTTAAGTAAAAACAAAGTTCCATTTCATAAATTACTTATGAGACCAATAAAAGATTTTACACCTGATGATGTTTTGAAACAAAATTGGTTAAACGATATTGGTAAAGATAATGTTCTTTGTACATTTGACGATAGAAACAAAGTTGTTGATATGTGGAGGAATAATGGTGTTACTTGTTTTCAAGTTGCCGATGGAAATTTTTAATGGGTAGTTGACCGAGTGGTGAGGTGGTGGATTGCAAATCCATATACGGGAGTTCGAATCTCTCACTACCCTCATATATATTGTAAAGATTATGTATTCAAATGTTATTTGTATAGGAGATTCATATACAAACGAAATTGAGGAGCTTACTCAATTTGATTCTGAATTTAAAAAGGTTGGATATGAGTTTAAATCATACCCACAGCTATTGGGTGAACACTATAATTGTAAGTGGGAAACTTTTGGACAATCTGGTATGCCAATGGTTTTTACACTCCAAACACTAATTGATAAAATTCCTTACATATTATCATTAGAAAATCCTTTGGTAATATATCAATTTGGATTTTTTTCAAATATGATTTTACATATAGAAGATGATAAATGGGTAAATTGGAAATCACTATTATCAGAAAACTTCCTAAAACAACAATTCCAATCGCAATCAAAGTATGGAGTCATAACAACAAATGGAAGTGAGTTACCAAATCTTAAAGATAAAGCACTTTTAGTAGATTATACGAAAAAATTTGGGGAACAAACAAACTATTTTATTATACAATATTTCTGTACTATAACAGATATCCTAAACACATTTGGAAAATCTAATGTATATGGTATGTTTTTACCTAAACCTCAGTTTAAATTACCAAAGCACGATAGATTATTACCACAACTTGATAATTGGGCTAAACCAGAGATTAAAGAAGTATTACCTCAAATACATGATAATCACAAAAGTACAGAAGCAAATCAAAAAATATGCGATTGGATTGTTAATAACATACAAAAATATCAATGATTTTCCTTGGATATATCGATTTTTTTTCGTATATTTATTATATAAATAATTAAGATATGATAGATGTTAAAAATGTGTTAGAATTCATTAAAAATTCAAATGATAAATTGGATTTAAAATCCATTTATAATGCGTATGCAGTTAGAATGTCTGAAATAAGACAGGCAATTAAAGATTCATTTAGTGTGGGTGATGTAGTAGGAATTAACCATAAAAAAATTCCATCTGATATAAATTTTAGAATAATTAAAATTAATCCTACAAACATTAAAGTTAAGGGAGATATAAGTACCTATACAGTTTCACCAAGCTTATTGGTAAAAAGATAAAAAGTAATGAATATGAATGAATTTGAAGGAATGGTCTATATCGGTGATATTGTTGATATGGATGGCGATGGTTGGGTGGATATGGAAACCGCCGAAATGATTTTAGCAGAAAATTGTTAAATAATGGATTATATGTTTTATGGATTCTTATGGGCATTTTTTTGGGAATGGTTTACATTACAGCAAGGTAAACCAAATGATGATATTGGTAGAGTAATGCATTTATTACTCTGGCCTTTTTTTATGAGTTTATTTATAATTGGATTTATCAATGGACAAAACAATGAATAGTTGGTACTATAGAGAAATGGGTTCTCGTAATAAGAAAACAGGTAAGTTAAACTATTACAATGTAAGAGTAACTGAACACAAAATTGATGATTGTGAGTGTATGGCTAGGCAGTTTAGACCGTATTCACCTTGCAAACATATGAAAAGATTAAAAGAGAAACTATCTCACCTTAGTATTTAAATGAATAATTTATTGGTTTTTTATGGGGAACTTAGATGTTTCGAAACAATCATACAGTTATATGAAAAATATGGTTGGTTAGATAATTATGATGTATTTGTTTCTGCATGGGATACCTCAGAGGGTAAAGATGTAGAGATAGAAGATATAATGAAAAGATATGAAAAAATCAATTTTCTTTTCAAAGTAACCAATCCATACTATGGTAATTTACAAAGACACGAAAATTGTATAATATATCATTGTAAAAGTGTATTCGATGAAATAGATGTAAATCAATACGATAATGTAATACTACAAAGAACCGATGTTGAATGTAGATTAGATATGATTGATTTTAATTTAATTACCGATAGTGTTGTTTACAGATGGTTTGATAATCTGCAAGGAGAGACAACTAAAGATGGTATTTATAATAAAGATGGTAGTTCCAAATTAAAAACTTGGATGAACGATTTAATTATGGTTGGTAAAGCAAAAATACTAAAAGAGTTTTTTCAATCTGAATCAAAGGGGTTACCAAATTACACAAAAGGTGTAAATGAAATGAATTTAAAAAACAGTGGATTACAACTCAGACCACCAAATGAATCTTTAGGAGGTATTAAGTGTTTAGATATAGCTTCTAACATTTTAAAAGATAGAATGAAAAGATTATATTATAAGTGGGGAAAGAATGCCTTTTTAATATTACATAGAAGTGAATATATGTGGAAACAATACGAAATGTCAGCTAAGTATTCTGATTACTTCAATTACATTATAAAGGAAAGAGAAAAATTAGATATAATAAAAAGATAATAAACAACAACTACAAATGGATAAATTAAAAAATTATTTATATAACATAGCTAAAAAATCATCAGTAAGAAAATGGGCACTATCATTGACAGGATGGAAATGGTGGGTATGGCAATTAGTAGTAGGTGGTATATTCTTTACTTTAGTAGAGATTATGTTAAATCAAATAGGAATGACAATGTTACCTTGGAAATAATGGATGGAAAAGAAACAACAGTAGCATATCTACCAAAAGGATGTAGGAAAGTAAGAGTTGAAGTATTTCCATATCATGTAGATAGAATTGTTAATAGTAGAGCACGGAAGCCAGTCATTCCATTAGATGCAGAAATATTAGCTATAGGAATCGGTAGTGGGTTCTTAGAACAATATAAAAAGAAATATAAAGTTAAATAAGTGCGGTGGAGGCACTATCAATATGTAAGTGGATAAAAAATTTTAAAAATTCGACAATGAAAGAAATTGTGTACTATAAAGCAAAACGAGTTATCGATAGTTGTAATTCTATTTCACAAAGGAAAGGATGTGAACGATACATAAAACAATTCTTTAAGGTGTTTGGGGATGAACAATTGTATAAAAGACTTATAAACCGATTGGACAAAAAGTTCCCCTTTAGTAGTCAGTTGTCTTAGTTGTCAGTGTCTATTTTTGCTGTCAAGTAGTCAAGTAGTCAAGTATATATATTAATAAACAAAAAAAATGAAAAGATTATTTACCTTTGGTTGTTCTCATACTCATCATCATTGGCCGACATGGGCACATATCCTATCTTTAGGGTTTGATAAATTTTATAATTTTGGTAAGCCAGGTACTGGTAATTTTAGAATACTTAACCAGGTAATACGAGCTAATGAACATTTTAAATTTACAAAAGATGATTATGTTGCGATTGCTCTCAGTTGTAACTTTAGATATGATATTATAGAAGATATGGCTAATCCACAGCCAGAGTGGATAGGGTTGGGAAGTATGATTGATGATAACTACCACACAAAGGAATTTCAAAAACTTTTGAATGATTATGGTGGATATGAAAACAATATTACAATAATCAAATCAATCAGAAGTATTTTAAATAATACAGATAATGTAAATTATAAAATATTTTCCGCTTTTGAAATAGCGTATCCCGAACTATCTAAAATTAATGATTACTTAGATTCAAAAACAACATTAAGTGGACTTGGTGATTCATATGGTAACAAATCAACATATTATATAAAATTAGATAAAAAATCAAAACCTATACCTGATGGGCATTATACAATACCAATTCACCTAAGATTGGTAAAAGATGTTTTTACTGATTGGTACGATGATAAAAATGATAAGTATGTATGGGAATGGCATGAAATAATACCTGAAATATTTTATGGATTCAAAAGATTTTTTGGCTGGGTTTATGATACACAATATGAATTTGTTTGTGATAAACTTTTGAAAAGAGGAAAGGATAATAACATTACAGGATATACACCTAATTTTTATGATTTGGAAAGGTAAAGAAGTTTTACACTTAGTTTTAATGAAAGACCCTTTTCTTAGAATAGCTAAAGGTTTAAAAAAAATAGAATACAGAGATAGAACAGATTATTGGAATCGTAGATTATATGGTAAAGAAATAAAATTAATTTACTTTCAATACGCATATCACAAAAACCCAACTCATATGGTTGTAGAGTGTACTAATGTACAGATAACCGATAGATGGGAACTACATTTAGGGAAAATTGTTCACTTATATAATAATCATTTAGATGAAATACTTTAAAGTTAATTTAGCTGAAATACCAAACAATGATACTGATGTTAGAAAAATAACTAATATTAATGATGATTTAGTTAAAATAATAAACAAAGCTACTAAAGAGATGAAGGATTGGGATGGTATGTATAATATAAAGGATGCACAAAAAAGATTTGAAAAAGGACTATGGTGTTATCTTTATTATCAGAATAATGAGGTAATGGGTATTCATTGGTATTATGATATAAGACCTGATGTTTATGGAAAGCAATTATTTATAAGTAAACATAGAGATAGTAACTTATCTCAAAAATGGTATGAAAAAAATTTAAATATGTTGTATGAAGAAGGATATCAAAACTATGTATTTTATGTTGATGATTGGAATGAAAAAAGTTTAAACAAAGTACAAAGATTAAATGGAATACAATCAATATCCGTACATATGTTTAATAATATGATTGGTGCAGCAAGAAAAAATATTCAATTATAATTTGGATATTTCAAAAAAATTTTGTATATTTGTAATATGAGTAAATTAATATATGACCCAAATAACCCATTATCTGATGAAGAATTGGATAAAATAGCGGAAGAGGATTTTGATAAGTTCTTAGAATATTTAGATTCTAAAACAGCATACCTTAAACAATTTACAAAACCACTAGATGCATATCATCTTAAAAGATTTGCAGCTCAAGCTAAAATGGAATCTACTGGCGAATCACTAACTACTGAAGAAATAAAGAAACTTCAAAAGCAGGGTGAGAAAAATGAGCAAGAATCATTTGATGAAGAAAAACATAAAGAGTGGATAGATAAAAAACATCATATGTTAAAGAGTGGTAGTATGGGTGTTAAGAACATAAAGACCCATAGGTCACAATGGTTTGATTAATGAAAGAAATTGATGTACATGGTATGTTACATTCTGATGCTATAATCTTTATAGAAGATGTTGTATTAGAACAATCACTTAAAACAAACTTATTTGAAGTAAAAGTTATTACAGGTAATTCACCACGCCTACAAAGAAGAATAAAAAATCAGATTTGTAAAAAACACAATTTAAAATGCGATATACCTACTTATAACTTAGGTACAATGCTAATATACAACGATAGATTAATATAATAAAATGAAAGCTATATATTGTTATAAATTTATGGATAAATTTTGGAAACCAAAAGATGAATACTTTTGGAGTCTAGCTAAACTATCGATAGATTATAGTAAACAATTTCATACGACTGTTCTGTATTCTGATAAAAGAACATACGATATATTCTCATCAAAAGGTCTTGTGTTTGATGAGTGGGTTGATATGACTAAACAATTTAATAGGATAACAATTCACAATTATTGTATGGCTAAAATAGAATCTATGATACAACAGACTTCACCATATGTTGTGTTAGATTTGGATATACTATTGTTTGAAAAAATACAACCAACACACTCGATTACATTTGGATTTAAAGAGGTAAACACTACATCTGTAGATACCCTACACGCCAAAACCTCTCACATAGAATATGTAAATGAATATTATAAAAAATACTATGATATATTCAGAACTAATATCATAGACACGCCAGTAAATTTTGATTGGTGTACATTTCCTAATAATAGTATTGTAATCGTTAATAACCCTAAAATAGTATCTGAGGTATATAAACACATACTAAATATGTTAGGAGATGATATATATAAAATACCACCGACATATACGGCTCAGTTTTATGAACAATTTTTATTTTACAATTATTTAAAATATTATAATGTAGATATTGGATTTGTGTATGATAAAACACCAAACCCAAAATTCGATAAAAAAGAAAAAGATTTTAATCATTTATATTCAAACAAATTTCTACACTTAGAATCATATGATAAAAATAAGGATATGCAAAGTGTAATAGATTATTTAAGTAAAAAAACAATAATATGAAAAAATTAACTTATAAAATAGTAGAAGAAACACCAAACTCACAAACAACAAAGTTTATAGAGTTTATTACAGATAGAACTCCTCAATGGACTGAGGAACAATATTTAAGGAATAGAGTTAACACAACAATGGAGTTAATAGAAGATGAAGCGACAAAAGAAACAGAACCGATATCAAGAGAAGTGCGATTGGGATGATATGACCATAGGTGAACTATCTCATCATATAGGTAAGAAGATGACCGAAAAAGTTGTGAAGAGTAAAAAAGCATATACTCGTAAAACTAAACATAAAAATAAGGGGGATTAGCTCAGCTGGCTAGAGCGCTTCGCTTGCACCGAAGAGGTCATCGGTTCGACTCCGATATCCTCCACAAACAGGCCCGTTCGTCTAGTGGTTAGGACGTAAGGTTTTCATCCTTAAAACAGGAGTTCGATTCTCCTACGGGCTACAAATGGATTTGAAAAACATACCATATCTAAGGTTAAATGTTGATATAGATTTAGATAAACTTAAATTTGAATTAAGTGAACTAAATAGGGTGTATAACTACGCTGAATATAAATCAATATTTTTTGGTGCAAAAAGAAAATATCGAAAAGCATGGAGTGGTATATCACTATGGGGTAGTGGAGGTGAATTATATTCAGATTTTTCTGAGGGAACTCCACCAATCGGTGAAACAAAACAAACTGAGCTAAGAAGGATAATGCCATATACATATTCTATCATTGAAAAAATATATGGTGATTCACCAAAGAGTAGAGTTAGACTAATGAGAATATCACCAAAAAGTTCTCTAATCTGGCACTCGCATGTGCAAGAACATGGTATGGATGAATCAGAACTTATAATTCAATTACCAATAGAACTACCAAAGGGTTTTAAGTATTGTGTGGTTGATAAAGATGAATTTAAATGGTGGAAGAGATTTCATAAACCAAAGTGGTTTAAATCTTTATCTGAATTTGAACTAAAAGAAGGTAATGCATATTATTTTAATGGATATCATTATCATAATGTTTATAATCCATCAAATGAATACAGAACAACTTTAATGTTTTATGTTGATTATAATCATTCACATATAAAAGAATTAATAAATAATTCATTATGATTTTTCCTTCTTACAAAAGACCAATTGAATACATAAACAATAAACCTTATATTGTACATGCAATTATACCAATTGAAAGAGTAAGAAATGTAAAAGGTATTAAAGAGTGGTTGGGTTGTGATACATCATTTAAAGTAAGAGGAAGAGATTATTGGTTTTGTGAAGAAATAGAAGAAGCAGACTGGGAATATATCTAATGTAATATTTATATATAATATGAGATGGGTAGAATATTTTTATAATATTGCTGAACAAGTAAAAGAAAAATCCAAAGATGAACGAACTAAAATTGGTGCGGTAATAGTTGGTAAAAATAAAGAAATTGTATCAACTGGATATAACTCATTTCCAAGAGGAATAAACGATTTTAAGCCAGAGAGACAAGAAAGACCAGAAAAGTATTACTGGTTTGAACACGCTGAACGAAATGCAATATACAACGCAGCTCGTATAGGCGTATCTACAGAAGGATGTACTATGTACCTAACTTGTGGAGTACCTTGCGCAGATTGTGCAAGAGGTATTATTAACGCTGGAATAAGCAGGATATTTGTTATGAGAGGTGGAGGAGCTAATTCAGATAAATGGAAAGACTCAGCAGAAAGAAGTTTACAAATGTTTGAGGAAGCTGGAGTTAATGTTCAATGGTATGATACCGACACTATAATATGAAAACATTTGAAAAATATATGAAGCAAAAAGAATACGATAAAGTTGTTAATGAAATTATAGAATTAAAACTTAAACATCCACTTTCAGATAAAGATAAGTTACGAATTCAAAAACTACAACAAAAATTAAATAAGTAATGACAGAAGAAAAGATGATAGAGGAGATACTTTGGGAATCAGCTTCGGTTGGAATGAAAAGTGAGGTTATAGATAGAGCACACGATATTATGGGCTCATCTGATTTCCAAAAAAATCATAGAAATCGAAGAGTTGATGCATACCAACAAGCATATAAAGAGCTGGTGGATGATAATCTGTAAATTGTATATTTATAGGTATGGCTAGAAGAAGAAAAAGAAGAAGAGGGTTTTTAGGACGTTCAAAATCAGAAAAAAGAAATAGAAGAGGTAGAAGAGGTTCTGCTAACAATAAGCAAGGATTGACTACGAATGGTGGTGAGTATCTATTAAATGGTAAAGATTATGTAGGTAAGTACCATGTAATGGATGATGGTAGAGCGATGACTGGACCTAAACATAAAGGAAAGGGATTCTTAGGTCTTAGAAGAAGGGGGAAAAGAAGTCAATATTTAGAACCAGTACCAGTTACGACTCCACCAACACCAACACCTACACCAGATACAGATAGTACACCCGATACAACAGTAACTACCCCAACAACACCTACACCTATACGAACACCAGCCGTTAATACGCCAACCTATGTTGCACCACCTCCACCACCAAAAGTTGATTTAAGTGGAGTTATTAATCAACCATATAAACCACTAAAAAATTATGGTAATCAATACCCAGCAACAGATTCGGCTGTAAAGAATGCAGCTGATACAGATATTACTAGCTATTATACGACATCAAAAGTAAATGGACATTTAGGTAATAGTGTTAATTTATCTGTACAACCAAATGTAACAAACGCAAAGGTTAGGTCTGAACTTACAATTGATTTTATTTTATTAATGAATCACACAGATGGTAGTACAGTTCCTTATACATCATCACAAATGTTAAGCAAGATAAATCAAGCAGTAGCTGAAGGTAATGTTTATTATCTTAATAGTGTACCTGTAATACCAGTTCGTGCATCAGAGATTAAACCATATATTAATAAAACACTATTTAAAGGAGAAGAAGATTATGCATTTAATCCACCAACAGACCAAATAGATAGTTTTAGTGAAATTTTAGGTGCGATTGATTGGACTTGTAGAAAGCAAGCCGTATTAGAAGAGCCATTACCATACAACAATAGATATGATAATAGAACTACAGTAGCAGCAAGATTAGATTTAGATGCGGTCATCGCATCTGGTAACAAAGCTCCAAAAGTTCGTTGGAGAAGATAAGCATATAATTAGTGAAAAAATTTAAAAGGTTATATACAAATGGGAGTAGTATTACTCACGGATGGCCCCTATGTCATAGTAGATATTTCGAACACTATGGCAAATACTACAACATAGAGCCGTGGGAAGTAATTGGTGATGAAGAATCATTAGATAGTAGAATATCTATAAATTGGCCAAATAGATTAGCAAATATTTTAGAAGTTGAATTAGTTGACGAAAGTAGAGGAGGTGGTTCTTCTATGAGAGCGATGAGAATGTGTATAGAATATATAAACAAAAACTTAGATTCTATAGATGATACTTTATTTATAATAGAAACTACATCTGGATTTAGAGATGAAATATATTCAAATCGATTAGATAGATTATTCAATGTTGTAACTTCTAATTGTATAGACCCAAAAGATTGTACCGATGATATTAATGATAGAGATAAAATCAAAGATGAATTAGAGAGTTACTTTAAACATTTTGTAAACGAACATCATCACGCTAATAAAGAAGCAACTCATTTTTTAGGAATATTTTCATTATTAAAACAGTTAGGTTGTGAGTTTTTTATTATAAACCAAGCCATAAAAGAACATTCTGAATCCTATTATAAAAACATTTATACTACATTGAACATTGAAGATAGAATTATAGATTGGGAGGGTGGTAGTTGTATAGTTCAATGGTATTGGAAAGAAAAAAAATATCACATTGGTGGTGATTTAGAAAAATATATTGGAGATACTGATTATCATCCTGGCTACTTTGGACACATAAAAATAGCAGAACACATTTACAAACAATTACAAAAATATTATGGAAAAATTTAATTGGTTATATTTGCTATACGCAATCATACTTATATCAACTGCACAAATAGCAGTTTGGTTTCAACACAATTGGCAATTTATAAATGAAAAATACAAACCTGAGTGGTGGGGTTGGTACATTGTAGCTATACCAATAACCTACCTATTCCTAAAAGGTACTTACTATGGAGTTACTGCATTTGATGGGGATTTGTGGCCTAATAGATTCATCGGATTTATTTTAGGGATTATATCATACGCTGCATTGACTGCATACTTTTTTAAACAACCTGTTACAGGTAAGATATTTGTACAACTTATTTTATGCTTTTTAATAGTTTTAGTACAAGTAATGTGGAAAGAAAAAACTCAGTAGTATATTTATAGATATGGAACTAATACCTGTTCACAATCTATACTGGAAAAAATATTTAATATATGGATACCATAGTCTAATATCTATGTGGATGGATGATTTTGGATTACCCGTCTACAGAGATATCGTATCTATCATACACCAAGCTATGCTATATAAAAAAGATGGTGTGACAATATTAAGATTAGGTGTAGATAAAGTATGCTATGTACATGCATCAGAATATAAATCTGTTTTAAGAGAATCAATGAAATTTTTTTTAGAAAAAGAAGAATATTTAGATTGTGCTAAAGTTAGAGATTTATTAAATGGTAAATTAAAAAAAAGAAAAAGAAAAAAAGTTATACAAAAAACACTTATATGAAACAATGGTCTATGTTTATAGGTAGGTGGCAACCTTGGCATAAAGGTCACCGATGGTTAATCGACCAAAGATTAAACGAAGGAAAAAATGTTTGGGTTGCAATACGAGATGTTGAACCAAACGAAAATCAACCTTGGACTTCAAACGAAGTTTTACAAAATGTAACTAAAGAACTCTTACCACTTATAGAAGAAGGTAGAGTTATGATATCTATTGTACCTGATATTGAATCAGTAAATTATGGTAGAGGAGTTGGATATGAAATCATCGAACACATACCACCTGATGATATAAAGGAAGTCTCAGCAACTAAAATTAGAGAGGGGTTGAGAGAGGATGGGAAGTTATAAAGGAACACTAATCAAAACAATTATTTGGAGATGTATAGCTACATCAATCACAATACTTAGTGGTTGGTTTATAAGTGGTGATTGGAAATTTGGATTAGCTGTTGGTGGATTAGATACCATACTAAAAACATTTGGATACTTTGGATTTGAAAGATTTTGGATAAAATATGAAAAACATACTAATAATATCAGAACCAAGAACAGGTAGTTCTAATTTACTAAAATCAATAGCATCAGCTTACAACTTTGAATATCAGTTTGAACCTGATAAAAAAAATAAATTAAAGATAAAGGATAACCATGTTGTGAAAATAATAGTAGATTATGATGGTACTAAAACAACTGAATATTATCTAAATTTAATCAAACAATTTGATAAAACAATTTTATTAAGTAGAAAAAATATTGAAGAGCAATCAGAAGCATATTGGGCATTAATGTATGTAAACAATGGTCTACATGATGCTAAATGGAATATTAATGATTTACCAAAAGATTTAAAAGAGCAAAAAAGTTACTTCGATAGATATAATAAATTGATTTCACAAAAAAAAATGCTAGTAGATATATCAAAAAAATGTAATATTAAAATTAATTATTACGAAGATGTTTACAAAAACAAAAAGTTAATAGAAAATATAAAATTAGATTTAGAATATTTTGAACCTTACCACAAGTTGAGAGTATCAAAAACAAAATCGTTATTATGATTAAAAGTGAACAAATAAAAAAATTAAATTATATTAATTATAGTTTCAAAAAATTAGGCACTATTGATATTACTAACTTTAAAAATATAATAAACAATTTATCTGATGATAATTGGGATGAAAATACCAGTAGAAATAGAGGTAAAACGCATGAGGAAGTTAAGGTTATAGCTATAAAATGGATACCTGAAGTTTTAAAACAAAAAGAAATAAAAGAAATAGATAATAATAAAATCTATTATGATTTAAATTTTAAATTAATAGAAGATGAGTTAAAGGTAATTTATAAAAATAGCTATGGTGAGGGATTTTTACATAAAATTTTATTAGCAAAGATGCCACCAAATTGGAATATACGAAAACATAGAGATAGTGGGTTATCACTAATGGCAGTCCATAGAACGCATATTCCAATAACAACAAATAAATCTATTAAGTTTATGGTAGGTAATGAAGTTAAAAACCTAAAAGAAGGTGAAGTATGGGAAATTAATAATGCGGATACCCATGCGGTAAACAATGAGAGTGAAGAGATGAAAGCAAAGGTTGAGATGGAAGATGGTGATGGTGAC
>NTLX01000086.1_pt1 | contig 17364 bp, 30 predicted proteins | sample 1251771 | NCBI WGS metagenome assembly NTLX01 (sample SAMN07250028, study PRJNA358725) | marine metagenome | isolation source: viruses from ocean water | place: Pacific Ocean: North Pacific Subtropical Gyre | collected 2015
AATACAGAGTTTTGTGCTACACCACCAGTATATGTTATAGGTCCATCACCAGTGCGAGTCATGTACTCTACCAGTTTGTCACCAGTTATCTCATGTACAGTGCGTAACCAGTTAATATCGAACTCATTATCCCATTTTCTGATCCATGAGTCATAGTTCCAGATTTGTTTGATCTCTTCAATACTATACTGATCCATCAGGTTGTAGTAGTTGGGTTCATTCATGCCATATGACTGTAATCCCATCACTTTTCCTGCTAAATCTAGTCCCCACTCGTCTGATGTGAACCCACAAGTCTTACCTACATATGCCATTTCAACACCGATAGAACCAGTCTTCTTAACACTGTGTGACGTCTTTAATTTACCGTTCAAATACAGTGAATGTGACCTATCATTGTTCCCAAACCCATCAAATACATAGTTTACCTTGGGTATGTCACCAAGCATCCATGTGCTCAACACATGTGCCCAGTGGTGGTCGACTGCATACGTCTGACATGGCAGTCCTAAGTCTAAATCTCTATAATTTTCGTTCTCTGCGAAGCAAATCTTGTCTGTGATCATAGCAATAGCATCTATGTCACTTAGTTTTACACCCCAAGAATCTAGTACATCTGACCACTGCCAAATGTTATCGTATCCATGATGTTTAATGCCGAAAAGACGCTCAGTTGCACAATACTTTACTGTTTTACCATCAGTATATGTAATGTTGGAATCATGATCATCAATTCTTAATCCTAAGAATTTCAATGTCTGTCGTATTCAGTTCGTTTATGTTTTTTGTACACCTTTTTTAGTGCTTTTCGCTCTATTTTAAGGTGTTTGTATGCCTCTTGTGCATCTAATTTCTTACCCATAACCATAGCATGAAGTGCTTCTACTCTCTTAGCATAGAGGTAAAACGCTGATTCAAGATTGGTTGTCGCTGAGTACATTAATGTGATGTTTCGAGGTCTGCTGTCTCGTTACCTTTCAATCTTATGTAAGATAACTCGTCATTGTAGGAGTGCATGATTTTCTCCCATATCATAAAGAAATCATCCTCTTCCAAGTTCTTAAAAATAGGTCGATCTTTCCAATATATGTGATATGTGTTCATTTGCATACTTAGTAACAAATAATTTTAACATGCTTACATTATATAGTCAACCTACTCACCTAGGGTGTGCACCACTGGTTTCTCATGCATCAATACCTTGTATAATTTAGGTACAGAAGCACAAGATACAGGTACAAATTCAGATTCACTATTGAATCCTTCATACCTCTGTGACTGGTTGATTACAATAGACCCTGACTCACCTGATTTAGACCTATGATAGGTCATTTTAGGTATCATTAGGGCACCACTAGCACGATTGAGGTGTACTATGTGGTATGGATATTTCCAGTCAAAGTTTACTAACTCAAACTGTCTCTCTCCTGATACAACTCTGTTGTAATCGTCCTGATATTTGTGAATATAGAACTGTTTTGCACCTACCATGTCGTCAGGTGGTGATGTAGCAGGACCATCATGTATCACTAAGTCAGATGCATTAGATTCGTCTACCGAAATGTCATAAAATATGACATCTGGTGTCTCTCTGAACACCCGATGCTTCTTAAAGTGGACTTCACTCATTGTAATTTATCTCCATGTCATCGAGTCCTTTGACCTCTGATGGAGTTGTTTTGATTGTTGACTTTATCTTAGCATCTTCTTCCCATTTTTGCAATATTTCCTCTGCCTGTGCGTCAACACTTGTCATTTCCATATCAACCTTACCTTCTATCCATTTCTCTTTTAACCAAGCGATAACTCCTAATGCCAAAAAAGAGATAGGGAAGCGTTGTTTCTTCGCCCATCTCTCATATTTGACGTACCATGGTTCTTTCCCTGGTCCAAATGTTTTGTGAAATTTTATCTCCATTTCGTGTAGTATGGTTTCTCTGATATCATCTTAGCAGTCTCTAATTCATCACTCTCATCAGCATTGACATGATGTGTTACTTCTCTTAATGTTCTAAGATACTTCAACACATGTTCTCGGATCTCCATTAACTCATCGAAACAACCTTGGTTATGTGCACACCCCCTGAGTTTGTGGTCTGGTGCCAATACTGACTCTTCAAATAGTGTCAGTGCTCGATCATACTTGATCTCTGGTGTTTCTTTTCCTATCATGTTTTTGCCTTTTCGATTAGGTACTTTTCTTTTGCTCCTGCTTTTTCAGCAGCATAGAGTGCAAATGATTTAGTAGCAACTAATGACAGTATATGTTTAATGTTGTCACTGTCATTGTCATCAAGTGGTCCTGCAAGACCAACAAGAGCACCACCAACGAAGGTCAGTTCTGCAAGTACAACAATAAAGATTAACTTTAATGCCCAGTTTCCTGTCTCGAAGAACCTTTTGATTTGTTTTACTGCAAATGCCTTCATGTTTCTGCTACTACTTTCTTTTTGCCTATGTTATATTTGGATTCAAGAATCCAGTCTGCCTTGTCTTTGTATGATAGTACCTTGATTTGATTCAATGGTGCTACCTCTGTTAAATCTTCTGCTTGGAAGTCTACTAACCCCCAATCAAATAGTAACTTAGCAATTCTGTTACGTCTTTCAACATCATTCTTAGTGATGTTTGCTGGTTTCCCATCTAACGCAAACAGTTCTTTAAAGTGTACTATATAATACTTGCCTTTTTTGTGTAATATGTGACAGGATTGATATAGTTTGTGGTCCTTTCGGGACGCTACACCGATACGAGTAAGGGTCTCACGGACTTTTAGGAAGTCATCAGGTTCCTTCAAAGTCACTTCTAACATCATATCCTGAGACCAAGAGATCTCATCAGTCATTTTTTTCCTCCAACATTAAGTTTCGCTTTGATGACTTCAAGTTGACCCTTGCTCAGTAGTTTCAATGCATCTTGTGCTTTGTCGGTACTATATCCGTAGAACTTTTTGACAAGTTCTAGGTCATTATCTGTCGATTTTTTATTCCAGGGAGAAAACCTCTTAGATTTCCTAATACTATATAGATAAAAATTATATTGAAGATCGTTATCTAAGTCATAATATCTGTTCATTTCATTACTGTACATAATACAGTCAATATAGTCAGACATACACTTGTTTATTACAAACTTTGGGTACTTCTTCATGGCACGTTCATCGTCTTGAATGTTACCTTGTTTTAAGTTTATGCCATTGAGATATGTACTGAGAGAATATTCAAATTTATCCATAAAGTAGTTGTTCTAAGGGGTTGATAGGTTCTTCGTCGTAGTTTGTTATTAATAGTTCTGCCTTCTTGGTGTTGTCTGGTCTGTGTTGCATACCATATGTTATAGAGAAGTATCTCTGGTTGTAGTTCTTAAACATTTCTTCGATCTCTTCGTCAATGTTATAAGTTATCATCCAGTTACCTTCTGCATCTTTACAATCCTCTGCAAACTTAGCATGATCAAACTCCTTATGCAACCCTGCATCACGTCCATATAGGTATGATCCTATCTTATATGGTGGATCTAGGAACTGAAATATGTTTTCACCTTCCTCATGTAAACATTCAGTGTAGTCAAGACATGTGATCTCCCATTTGGATATGATTTCTTGGTACTTTTTGAGGTTATTAGCACCTCTCAGAGTAAAGTTTTGCTTTGATGCTGACTGTGAGAAGGAGGAGTTCTCTGTCAGTCCTGAGTAACTACACTTGTTAAGTACCCAGAACAGAACTGCCTGTCTAAAACTGTCTGCTGACTGTATTTCTACCTTACTTTTGTCAAATAATTCTCTGGCAAGGTCAGGTGTAGGGTGGTCTTGTTTGATAGCATAACAGGTGTCACTTAACTCATCACCTCTGTCTCTTAAATTGATCCAAAAATGGTACAAAGGGACATATAAATCATTGATCCATACTGGTACGTCGGGGTGTAACTGACTGAAATATAATGCTACTGATCCACCACCTACGAATGGTTCTCTGAACTCATCTATATCAGGAGGAAACCAGTCATATAGACGTACACATGCCCTTGATTTACCACCTGGGTATCTGAGTGGAGTTTTTAATAATCTCATAATACTTCTATCCTTGCCATTGGTACACCTTGTGGTCCTGCATTGACAGCACCATGAGGTAATGAGTTAAAAGACATAGACCACCTGTCTTCTTGTCCTGCATGTGGGTCACTGTAATGTCTCAACCACCCAGGAAATATAATAAGTTTCCCTGGTTCTGCTTTTATCCTCTCAAATGGACCATCAAAGTAGTCTCTGGTAATTTCTAGTGTGTCTAGGTTACGAATGTCTACTGGGTCTTGGAAGATAGTATCACTACCCTCTGTAAAATAGAATACACCAGACAAATATGAGTAATTATGTCGGTGTAAAGGGTGTCCTACACCTGATCCTGCGGGTGCAAAGTTTGCCCATGCAAGTGAGATTTTAAGTGCTTCTACTTGTAGTGCAAGATCACATCTAATATAGTCTAAACAGTCCTCAAAGAACCCACATAGAGGTTTCATGGGTTCTTCTTTGTGTATGTCTCCACGACTTGTTCTTACACCCGCAGGAAAATTATACATCTGCATACTTAGAGTCTTTGCAAACTCATGTGCCTGATGCATCATTTCCATATCCTCCCCTTCTAGTCTAAATTCATAGACTGTTGTAGGAAATAAATCATGCTTCTTGATCGTCATCGTCCCACTTCTTTGGTGAATGATAAACTAAAACAAACGCATCACATTTAGGACACGATAGGTTAGTAACTATATTATATTCTTCATTACAGTAGTCCTCACCATCGTGATCACCACCCCAAATTAGTTCTGTGTTACAGTGCCAACAGTTCATTGAAATTCACACCTCATCATTAGTTCTGTCATGAATGCAACCAGATTAATTTCCTGATCCATAACAAAGTTTGCTTTGTATTGGTACTCACCTATGATGAGAACCGCTTCGGGTATACTCTTTGGTTTCATGTAAGTATACATGGTGTCGTAAACTTTTCTCATAATGATTTGTGGTTCATTATCTAGGTTGTTTACAACCCACTTCTTCATGTTTGTAAATTCCCTATTTTTAAGATGTTTAACCAGATCAGAAACTGTAAGGTCCACACCAGTGCTAAGAATACCGACATCAATTTTGCCTTTACTGGAATACTTTTGTAACTCATTTAATGTTCTCCTAAAATCTGGAAAGTATTTCTGTATAATTAATGCTACAACTTTCTTTTCATACTCAATCTTATTAATATCTAGAATTGTTTTCACTCTATCAAAGAAAGATGCTGCCATTTGTGCTCTTTCTTTTCCTTTGACGTTGAAATCTATAACAGAACAACGTGAGTGGATAGGATCAATGATCCTGTTCTTGTAGTTGCATGTAAATATAAATCTACAAGCATTCTGGAACTCTTCAATATTACCACGCAATAACATTTGTACATCAGGTGTACAATTATCTGCCTCATCTATAATTATAACTTTGTGCTTTGCTTTTGATGTAAGAGAAACACTAGCAGCAAATGACTTTGCTTGATTTCTTACAGTGTCTAAGAATCTACCTTCATCAGATCCATTAATAACAAAGAAATCTGCTTCTAGTTCATTACATAATGCCTTAGCAATAGTTGTCTTACCTATGCCTGCGGGTCCTGCTAGGAGAAGATTAGGTATCTCTCCTTGTTCAACAAAACCTTCAAACATTTGAGACGTATTCTCAGGAAGAATACACTCTCTCACGTTGGCGGGACGATATCTCTCGACCCACAAAAAATCATTCATAATAAAATTAAACCCAGTTAGGTTTACGATCAGGTTTCCTCAGATAATTATTACATACCCAAGGTTTAGATGCAACATAACGTTTGTATGCATCAAATGTAGAAATAGATTTGTCATGCTTGAACTCATCGTACATAGCACGAGCAAATGGTGTAGGACCTAGATCTTTCTTAGGAAAGATTTGATCTGCTACAAGTATTGTATCATGACAAGTATGTCTTTTGCCATACCTGTGTGTATATTCCTCACATAAGGCAAGACCATGGTCAATTAACCACCGCCAGTTTTTCTGTGCCCACTGTGTGCAAGGATGATTACGAAAGGCACCCTTTGCTGTGCGATATGGTTGACCATCAGCACGAGGTAGAGTGCCAAAAGAATGACCCCATTCCTCTGATGCTACGATTGATAGCATTTGACAGGTTTCTAGGGGCATCTTGACGATATGTTTGTCAGGTAGAGACTGAGCAGATTTAACAGGATCAGGATCTGTGACAAAGATGTTCATTAATACTCAGAATCAGGTTCAAGTGCAACAAGCAATTCAAGATTAGTTAATTCTTTCTTTGCTGTTGATTTTATTATAGCAGATAGTTTAGCAACTTTGCTAGTAAATAATTCAACGTTATAACCTGACACAATATTTGATTTACCACCTAGTGTAGGGCATACAATTCTAAGGTTCTCAGTCTTAACACAGAAACAGAACTCTTTATCTGATGCTCCTAGATCAACTGTGAATACATTAGATGATGAGTTACGTTTGTCTGTAACCATTGCACTTAGATTACCATTGTCTGCTACAAAACAAATGTCTGGAAGACTGTATGTTGAAGCAGCATTGAACATCTTCTGGAAGTCTGCATACTCAATGCTTACTTTCTGTACAGGGTCACCTAGGTTAGCAAGTTTATCAGGAGGAGCAGTAATCATTCTCTCGTCAGCATAGTAATACTTCATCTTACTACGTCCATGACTAATATTAACTAAGTTCTCTTGGAAATCTACATCACTCTTTAATCTTTCTCCACCTGACACAATGTTCATAGTGTTTAGAAAGACGTGTAGGTCATAGATTGGTGCCTTTACTGGTATGTTTAGAGTGTTAAAGTCTGCCACTCCCATAATATTTTTATTGTTAGAGATTGTAGATACTCTCTGACCAGGTTTCAAAAGTATAGAAGGATTAATAAGTTTAAAGATATTAAAGACTTCTAGTTGTTCATCAGAAATTTTCATAGATTCAGTGATCATTATCAAAGTTGGAGAAGTGGTACAGTAGTATAGCATAGTGTATGACTTTTAGTAAGTCAGACTTATTCTTGCCATTTTTCTTGCCGAACCTAGCAGCATATTTTATGATGTTAGATTGACAAAAGTCAGACACAGTACCTATGGACTCTAAAAGGTCTAAGGTCTGTGTCTTGTCTTGATCATCCCCCACATAATGTCCTTGGTATGTTTTATCAACATACTCTTGGACAATTTTTAGGGTCTCGTTTTCACGATATTTGTTCATAGATATATCTTAGCAGATAAATTACTCTGCGTCAATGTCTAATGGTGTCTCTCCTAAATCAACCTTAGCATCTATCTTAGAATATAGTTCTAGGAATGCTGCCTTAGTCTCATCATCGAATCTGTTTAAGCAAAGTTTGATTGCTTTTAGTCTATCCTTGAAGATAGCGAATGCACGAATGATGTGTACAAGTCTACGAGTAGAGATGACTTCATCAACACCACCTTCTTTGAAGGTCTTACGGATGATCTCTGCCCATGTACCGAGGTTCTCGATGTACTCGTCATCACAGCAGTTCAACTCTGAGCAGTAGTTATGTAATAACTTCTGTTCTATCTTGATAGAAGGATACTCTTGCTCGAATGTGAGTGGGAATCTTTCTAGGAATGCTTCGTTTAGAACATTAGTGCCAACAAAGCGACCATCGTCAGAACCTTTTCCCTTGGTGTTAGCGGTTGCCACCACAGTGAAACCCTTCTCGGGGTAAACTTGTTTACCGATCTTCTTAATGAATACACCGTTGCCCTCCAAGATTGATTGTAAGCATAATATTTTGTTTGATGCTAGGTCTAACTCATCGAGTAATAGAACTGCACCTCTTTGTAGTGCTTCGAGCACTGGACCGTTGTGCCATACTGTGTTGCCATCAACGAGTCTGAAACCACCGATCAAGTCATCTTCATCAGTCTCAACTGTGATGTTGACTCTGATAAGATCTCTACCTAGTTGAGCACATGCTTGCTCGACACCGAATGTCTTACCATTACCTGATAGACCTGTGATGAATGTAGGATAGAACACCTTGGACTTGATGATCTTCTTCAAGTCAGTGAAGTTACCGAAGGGAACATAGTTAGGGTCCTTATCAGGAACAAGATCTTTTGCTGCTAGGTATGCAGGGTCAAAAGAGTCAACAAGATGTGTCTTGTTAGCAGTCTTGTTTTGGAAATTCTTTTCTAACTTCTCTGCGATAGTTAGATTCCACTTACCAATACCTGTCTTGTACTGTTTTAGTCTCTTCTTGACAGTTGCATAACTCATGTTGAATTTGTCAGCAGCAACAAGAAGGTCTGGTGTGGTTACATCAAGACCGAACTTTTCTGAAAGGAAGTCAACTAGGTCTTGTGTGGAAACTGGTATTGGGGCGAATGGCATAATCTTTGTATTTGTTTGTATGGTTTAATTGTATATGATTCTATGTGCGTTGTAAACACATAATGGACACTATGCTATCTGGCACACGAAGGAAGATAGCAAGTTACGGTTGACTGACTTAGACTTCAATGACTTAGCGAATGCACGTTTGATATCAGTCTTAGTTGCACCTTCTTCAACCTTCATTTCAGTGTCCTCTGAGTAAGAATTAGATGCGATTACATACAACTCACTGTAACCTGTGTTTTTGATAACTGCACATCTTTTCTTCTTGAATTGCTTTTGAACTTTCTCGATCTTGCTCTGGTCCCAGATACCTAGGTAGCGAAGATAGTGAGCAAATCCTCTGCCTGGGCATATTCTGATACCAAGAACGTTTGACCCTGGATTTGTCTCTCTGATTATTTCTAGTAATCTGTTAGTCATATCAGAGTTAGCATTGTGTACAGTCTTGAAGTGACGACCTTTGTGTCTGATAACAGTATTGTAGTGACCGTAGTCAGGATACATTCCTGTATCTACACCGTATGATCTACCTTGTCTGGTTGTAGGTAGGCACTGTGACTCTCCATCTGTAAGTACGATCAAGTGGCACTTCTCTACATTGTGCTGTGACTTCCACTTACCTAGGTAGGACTGCATAACAACTAATGCTTCGTTGAGTGGTGTACCACCAAGACCCATGAATGTAGGTGGTTTTGGTTCTACTCTATTCCAGTGACATCTTGTTCTGTAATAGTTTGCAACTCTGTAAAGTAATTTGCAGTGATGATTGAATGTCTTTTGATTAGCATCAGATGTAAGTAAGTTACCGTATCTGAATCTTCTATCAAGGAAGAACTCATCTTCATTGCGTGATGATATATTAGACTTTCCACCACCATCATCATAGTATGGGTCCATGTGATCTTGTCCTGCATGTAAGAGACATAAACCACCATCAACAACAAATGAGTATACATCANTGGGTCCATGTGATCTTGTCCTGCATGTAAGAGACATAAACCACCATCAACAACGAATGAGTATACATCAAATGGGATACCTACTTTCTTACAGAACTGACATAGGTTGATGATCTGTAAGATTGTCTCGTAGATCTCTCCTGCCATAGAACCTGACCAGTCAACTAGGAATACAAGACCGTGGTTCTTACCGTCAGGTGTACGAGTTACCTTCTTGAATACATCATCATTGAATTTGTATGTGTGTAACTTAGTAGTATCAAGAACACCTGTCTTAGCAACTGATGCACGAGCATATGCTGATGCTGCTTTCTTACACTCAAACTCTTTGACCATGTAGTTGACGTCCTTAGATGTTTGTTTAGTAAACTCAACAAACTTTCTGTCAACTTCTATGAATGGGTCTACTTCTCCTCTCTCCTTTGCAGGAGCACTCTCGAACATTTCCCAATCTCTCTCTGCTACTTTCCAGATCAAATTTGCAGGAACAATGATTTCCTCATGGTTAACTTTCTTTGGAAATGTTGCATACTTGATTTCGTTTGCTGCTCTGTCTGCTAGACCTTCTGCTGCTTCATCAAATGCTTCCTGTGTTGTTACAACCTCAATGCTAGGACGACCATAACCTTGGTTGGTATTCTCTCCATGCTTGTTAGAAGGTTGCATCTGGTTGTCTGGTGTGTCAACGTCAGGTTGAAAAGAGTTCCTAGGTTGTTCAACTTCCTCAGACTCACTCTTACCTTCTGATAGATCTTCTCCTTGGGGAAAGTCAGGGTACTCTCTTTCTCCATCACTTGTCTCTCCTTGTCCACCACCCTGTGTAGGAACCTGTGCAGTCACCTGTTGCTGTTGCTGTTGCTCTTCTTCTTGCTTTTGTTCTTCTGCTTCCTGTGCTTTCATGTAGTCATAAATTGCCTTAGCAGCATCTATTGCGTCCTGGAATGTCTCTGAACGTCCCACAGCGTCTCTGAGAGGTGTCTCAGCAGGAGAAAAAGGCATCATTGCGTATGCACCTATCTTGAAGTGTAGGTTTACTCTGTCTATTAATGTCAACTGATTAAGATCTGTGTCCTCTACTGAGAAGAAATCATCTTCATGTAGTTCTGAGTATCCACCATGGAAGTCTTTTGAGATTCCTGGATACTTACGCTTCATTAACTTCTCAATACGAGCATCTTCTGTAACATTGATATAACCTAGTGGACATGGTGCGTTTTTAAATACTTCTTCGTCGTTAGGTGTGTATAGTGCATGACCTACTTCGTGACCTACAAGCATGTTGTATACAATGTCACTTGCTTTGGTCCACATTGGAAGTGTCAATACTCTCTTATCTACATCGAATGATGCTGTTGGTACTTGCTTATGTTCTACAACTAAGTTCTCTGTTGCAAGTAATCTTGCTAGTGAACCTTTGATTTCGATGTTTGTTGTCATGTCTAACTCGTTTGTATATACACATTATTACACGAAAACCGCCCCTTGGGACGGTTGAGTAGACACTTTGTCAACTGGTTGCGTCGCTTTCTTGCTTGACGCAATGCTTGCGGTTTCAAGTGTCGCTTCCTATCTTTCTTAGAATGGTGTTGCCAGTTAGGTATTTTCATATTGCTCCAAGTTAACTTGTACTAGGGTTTCTCCTTCGTGTTCCACTTTTTTTGGTTGTCCTATCTTTGCTAGGATTTCCGCAGGAATCTTTTTCTTTGAAATATCATAAGGTATAGGTGCATTTGCTACACATACTCTTATGCATTCCCATTGTTCGTCGGTAAAGAAGTTATTATGATACATTATCTTCTTACCACAACAGTGTCAGGTTCTTCATCATCATCCTCCTCTGGTTTAAATACAAGTAACTCATCACCTGTCTGTACCTCTGTCATTTCTGGATGTACATTCCTTTTAGGTTTCTGGACTGCCTCAATCGTGGTTCGCATCATAACAAACATAAATGCGAAACTACTTCCTGCTACTATTGCAAACATGAAGAAGTAAATACCCACGGTCAGGTCATTCATTTTCTATTCTCGTATTGGTAGATTAAAAGTACTCCAAGTGTGACCCAGAATACTACTTCAAGTCCATAATTAGTCATCGTGATCATCCCAAGGGTCTGCTAGATCTTTGTTGGCAAAGAATGCTTTATACACACCAAATCCTGCTAGTCCAACGGTGAATATTAATAATGCTATTCCAAACGTCATGTTAGGGTCTGCATTATAATGTGGGATTATTGCGTTACATTTACTCCACGTCCCAGGAAGTGTGTAAACGTTAGGACAAGTTGCTATAAACATAAATTTTAGATACTATTTTCATTATACAGGAGACTATGCGTTTGTCAAATGTAAATTTGAGAAATCGCCATCTTTCTTAAACTCAACCGTCTTATCAAAGCGGTCAATTAGGACTTCACCTTTGTGTGAAATCACAAACAAATTAGTTTTGTCTAACTTATTCTTTAATATCTTCATCAGTTCATCAGTGGCAGATTGATCTAGTGATGAGTCAAACACTTCATCAAGAATGAGTAGGTTAGTTGCCACACTATTTTTAAGTTGTGCAACTTCTCTCCATGTAAACAGTAGTGCTAGGTCAATCTTTTGCTTTTCACCCTCAGAGAATGAGGAGTATGTAAAGTCATCACGAAATCTGGATAGGATCTTCTCTGTAAAATTATCATCTAGTGTAAAGTTTACAAAGAAATCCATGCTGTGCAGATATTTATTAATTCTAGCATTGATAAGTGGTATAAACTTAGCAATTATCTTTGTTTTAATACCACTATCCTTCAATAACTCACCTACAATACCAAGATAGTTTGCTTGTGTATTAACTTTGGCACAGTCATCTTTCTTTTCTTCTAAGGTATTCTGGATAGTAACTAATGACTGTCTCTCATACTCTAAGTTTGTAGTATCACTACCAACCTCAGTTAGTATTTCAGTATTTTCTTTGAGTAGTTTAGTCTCTTCATGTGTCAATGCCTGTATCTCATACCTATAACCATTGATCTCTTCTGATTTCTTCCTGAGATCTTTGACTGTGGTCGCAAGTTTTTTAATCTCATCAGTAATTTGTTTAGATCCTGCTGCTAATTGAGTTCTTTTATCTGCAAGATACTTTATCTTTTCTTCTTTAAACTGTTCAGTAATATCCTGTGTACATGTGGGGCATGTGTGATTATTCTCAAAGAAATTCATTTCTCTTTGAGAGTTATCAAATTTAGATTTGATCTTGGTACGCATCTCTTTGAACTTCTCGTGCTTATCTACTGCCTTGTCTAGTTCTAATATCTGTGGTTCTAACGTATCACATTTCTTATCTAGGTCTTTGATTCTAGATTTAATTTCTATACAACGTTGTTCATTTAGATCAAACTTCTTCTGTTTCTTTTCCATCAGAGAAGTGTCAACCTTTTCTAAGTTCTCTATATTACGGAGTTGCATTTCAACTTTCTGTTGTGCAATATCCATTTCATATTCACATGTTCTCTGTTCGTCTTTAATCTCTTTGACTCTCTCTTTCAATAGTACATTCATCTGAGAGAATATTTGTATGTCTAGTATATCTTCTATAACTTCTCTTCTATTAGGTCCTGTCAACTGCATGAATGGCACAAACGTACTGCTACCAAGTATGACTACCTGTGTAAATGATTTAAAATTAAGTTTAAGTACAGATTGTTCTAAGTATTTCTGGTCATCAGCAACAGATGCGTTTGCATCATAGAGTTCTCCGTTGCGATAGATCTCAAACTTAGAGGGTTTCATACCTCTGATAACTTTATATTCAATACTACCAATATTAAATTCTATCTCTACTACACATTCCTTTTCGTTAACTGTATTGATTAATTGTGTCTTACTAATCTTTCTAAATGGTTTTGCAAATAGACCAAAACAAAGAGCATCAAGAAGTGTGCTCTTGCCTGCTCCATTATTACCTACAATTAATGTAGACGCAGTGTCATTTAGATTGAGTTCAGTAAACTGCTGACCAGTGGACAACAGATTCTTCCATCTAATCTTTTCAAAAACAATCATTTAGTCAGAATCACTTGGTGGATAAACAATATCAGTTGGTTTAATTACGGTATATACATAACCGAATGACGCACAATTATCTTTTACCTGTTGCTCGTCACATGGTGTAATTATTAATTCTCTATCATAATCTGCTGCGATAAGATACTCGTGATATCTGACAGCATCGTCTTCTTCTTGGAAGAGTTGTACAACACGTTCTACCGTGGTGTCATCCTTTACAGCATACACCCCTCCGCTTGCTTTGTCAACTAATACAAACATTAGACTCGTTGTGCTTCTACATATAGAGATTTAAGTATACCAAAGACTTCATCCTTGTGATCGACCTCTGCCACGCATTTGTTTAGGATTGATAAAGTGTCCTCTGTTTCTATCGTCTCGTCTATTTCATCCAATACCATAAAGGTATCTTCTATAATTTTTAGATCGGCAGGATTTGATTGCAAGATCATGGATAGTTTACTATCAAACATCTTTTGATCTTCTTTCTTTTCGACAATCAGTTTTACATAAGTGCCATTCAGAGACTGATAATCAATAGGAGCAGTTTCACTATCCCTATAATAGATCTTATTGAACATATTATTAGGGTTCTTTATGAAAGTCAGTTTCTTTGTCTTAGTATTTAGAATATGAAATCCTCTATCTGTGCCGAAGTCATTCCAGTATAGTTGATAGGGGTTACCAAGATATGTAATATTACCCTTGCATGACCTGTGATGGTAATGACCTGAGCATACTACATCAAACTTCTCAAAAGGAGCAGGATCATCACCATGATCCATAGTATATCCTGGGATAGGATCAAACTGACTGAGTTCCAGATGTCCTAGACATACTGTACTCTTGGTGTCTTCTATTATCTTTCTCCACTTGTGTGTATTTGCTTCACACCTCCATGGTAACATTAGAATATCTAAACCACCTATATTAATATCCTGTGGTTCATCAACTATTGTAATGTTATCGTAGTCTTCAAATAATAACTCAGGACTATTGACCTTTAAAGTATTCTTATAGTAGATATCATGGTTACCCACAATGCACCACATATGGATACCACGATCCCTGACAGGATCAAACCACATTTCCTTTGCAGCATCTAAGGAAGAATAATTTATAGACTTTCGTTTATCAAACGTGTCGCCAAGATTTACAATGTGAGTTATCTTATTCTTATCAATGTAAGGTAAGACAGTATCTTTGTAAAACTTACGATACTGTTCAATGTATGCAGGACTATCATTCCTTACACCAAAGTGTTGATCAGTTATCAGAAGCAGTTTCATAGAGTCGCTCGAATTTTTCAAGTAATACACCATATTGTTTAAACATCCGATCACCAGCAATGTAGTTTCGTTGACGTTTATATAAAGCATCACAAATTAATTTGTAATCTGCCTTGGTAAAATCAAATTCATCAGAGAACATGACTTTAAGTTGAGAGAGTATTCCCATCAGTTGTATCGTGTGTTTGTTTCTACTCTGGACTTGATGTAGTTCAAGTCAGCAGGGTTATCGTGGTCATCTGAGTGGAAGACTTCTTCATAACCTTTGCGTTCCAGAATCTTTTCTCGTATCGCTTGTTGTCGTTTTTCTTTTGCAATACGTCTTAAATATGCATAATAAACGATCTGCGTAAAATACGCGAATGGGTTGGAGGATTTATCGGGGTCAAAGTTATGAATGTATTGAATACAATTTTCAATACCGTCTCCGATCATGTCCTCTCTGTACATATAGTTGATAAAGTTAGGTCTATATGATAGATGAGTTGCTATTTTTAAAAAGCAGTCGCCAATATAGTTTGAAACTCTTGGTTTACCGAGTCCTTTCTCAGTTGCCTCAGCACATTCAGTACGATACACGACTAATGCTGCTAGAAACTTCTTGTTATCTACATAATGTTCTTTTTTCTTGGTAGATTTGCGGGGCATAATATCCGTTCGGATGTACTTATATTAACAAAAAAACACAGAAAATGCAACTAGCTTGACAAGTTGTTAATTTCTGTGTACACTCAACACTGTGAGGGTTGGAAGGGATGCTCTAAGGTAATTTAGGGTTCTTATAGATTCTTTCTAAAAGTTGGCGGGCATTATCCACTGTATTAATTAATCCCATAGAACTATTCATAGGTACTTCTCTTTCTTTCTCAGGTAACCTATCAATTTCTTTTCTAACCCACCTCTTGTACATCATAATTGATGTAGGAGACATTGGTGCTATGGTCATTATATCTTTTTCACTTATAACATAAAAGTCTTCGTCGCTAAAATTCATCCACTTGATAAAACCCATCGCCACTTTCTGTTCTCTGGCATTTTCTTGTACAGGGTGATCTAAATCAATAACCTTTGTTTTAGCAGGATGTTGAATGAATATTAAGTCTGTTTTAGTCTCAGGATCTTCTGTAACAATTATCTCACCCAATACCTCATCCCCATGAGAGAGTTTGCATACTCCGTAGAATTGTTCGTCGTGTCGAATGTAGTTAATCATTGAGTTTGATCTCCTTAATTTCGTAATTGAAAGATTCTTCATTGTATATCTTAATTCTTTCATCAAGATGTCTAATAGTATAGTTCTTTTTTGATCCACGAGCACAGTTATCTGCTATATCATATAGCGTTGCTTGTGCTTTGTTGTCACCCTTACGAAGGACACGTCCAATAGATTGAAGATTACGAATCCTCGACTTAGATGGACTTGCAAAAATTACATTATGTAAGTTCCTAATATTGATACCAGTAGAGAAAGTCCCATAAGAAGCAAGAATGATCGCGTCTTTTTCCTGCTCGCAAATCGAGCGTGCTTGTTCCCTGTCATATGCATCAATACCACCGTGTATAAAGAATGTCTTACGACCTTCCTTTACTTTACTATTTAGCATTTCGTTCAAGGGGATACCATGTTTCTCGACGTAGTTGAAGAGAACCAAGGTGTTACCTGACAAGTCGAGTGCTAGGTTAGTAATTAAGGTGTTTCGTCTATGGTTCTGAACTATCCAATCCATCTCCTGTTGATAGTCCTCAAATGGTACGAAACCGTGCTTCAACACTAGGATCTTGACATATAGAGGTGCAAGATGACCCTTTCTCATGAGGTCAACTGTCTGTGTTACTTTGTCGCATTTACCGAACAAACCTTCTAACACTAACTGATGAGTCTGCATGCCATCTAGTGTCCCTGTCAGTCCTACTCTATGTTTTGCATCATGACACTTGGTGAGGATACCCGACAATGACTTTGCTTTATATAAGTGTGCTTCGTCTCCTATAACTGCATCAAACTTCTTGAAAAACTTTCGGGGTTCCTTGTATATACTCTGCCATGTAGATATAACAACTGGTTTTTCTGTAAATTTTTCTGCTCCTGCTGAGATTCTATGACAGTATCCACGAGGATTCCATCCATATTCTTTAAAGTCTTTATATAACTGCTCTACTAATGATACTGTTGGAACTATAATTAATATATTTCTATCAAAATGCAGATGCCATCTTACTATGGCATATATTATCAGCGATTTTCCTGATCCCGTCGGGGAAAGTAAAAGTCTGCGATTGTATTTAAGTGCTTGGTAAACTGCTCGTAACTGGTAGTCTCGTGCCTTAATCGGAATTGATAGAGATCTAACAAACCCCGCAATAGCGGTCTTCCATAGATGTTATTCTCCTGTATCTGATAGTGGTAACCTCTTTCTTCTAGAAAGTCAGTCAGATAATCAAAAAGACCAGCGTATATCTCACCAGTAGCAGGAGAGTATAATCTGATCTTTCCATCCCATTTATATTTCTGATACTGTGGCATATATTTTGCCCCAGGCACATCAAACTGAAAGTGATCACTTAGTTCTTGGTGAACATGAGGTTCAGCATTCACTTTCAAA
>NTLX01000090.1_pt1 | contig 16900 bp, 23 predicted proteins | sample 1251771 | NCBI WGS metagenome assembly NTLX01 (sample SAMN07250028, study PRJNA358725) | marine metagenome | isolation source: viruses from ocean water | place: Pacific Ocean: North Pacific Subtropical Gyre | collected 2015
ATCAGCTTGCAGACCCACACTTTAGGAAAAGGCACTATGGAACACAAAGATATATGCTCAATGCTTTTATCAAGTGTTTTAACTCTTACATCACAAATGAATCTATGGAGAAATTTGTAGCTCCACAACATAACACTAAAATGTACAAGATTCAAAAGCCAGCAAAAAAACAATCATCAATTTTAGAGGTAATTAAGAAATGACTATTTCAACAATGGAAAGACCCATTCTGGATAACATTATTCAGCCGTCAGACGTTTATGAGAAAGCTGGCCGCAAATACTGTAAATGGGCCAGAATTGCATTTTATTTGAATAAACACGCAAAAGGCTGGAATTTTCAACTAAAACTCCCTCCAGATTCGCCTACAAGCCCCTTGAATTTTAATGCGGTATGGAAAGCACCTGACGGAACAGGCTATTTGATGTGCTATTTCACAGACCCCAAAGGTGGTGAAACTGGTTTGTTTCCCTATGCCATTATGGACAATCGCAACAATCCGATCAAAATTGACAGGATTTCTGCAAGGGACGTATCAGACTCACACCGCAGAGCTTTGGCCGCCTGTGCCGCTTTTACCTTTTCTCTGGGCTATGAGCTTTGGGCTTTCAATGAAGTTGCAAGTGCAAACGAAACAGAAAGGCCCCACAAATCCAGACAGGCCGCACCACCTCAAAATGTTTTTATTGCTGCAAAAGCCGCTATTGAAAAAGAAACAGATTTTGAGAGGTTATTATCCCATGAATCAAATTTAGAGGTGCGTTATACTCAAAGAAAGATCACTCAGGACGAATACAAAGTTCTTAGTGGTTTATTAGACACCAAAAAAGCTGAACTAACCGCATGACAGTCACCGAAACTCAATTCCTAACCACAGAGCAGTTAGCAGAAAGGTATGGGCTTAGTCCTAATACCATCAAAAGCTGGAGAGCCAGAGAATATGGCCCTGAGTACTATGAATTGCCTTTCTCGCTACCACTAGCGAGGGGCAACACCCGAATTAGATACCAGCTACACGCCGTTCTCGCATGGGAAGAGGCAAACGCAATCACCCCCTTAAAACCTTTTTAACAATGATAAACACCCCTGCCTTCCTTGCAAAAGTAAGATTTACTCGCAACAACAGCAACAAAGAAAACGCCCCAGATCAAAACATAGTTATTGATTTCACCTGTGAAGAGGCCGACAAAGCTGCCAACTGGTTAGCTCAAGCTGCCGCAAACGCCAAAATGGACGGCACAAAAATAAGAGTCTATAAAAGCAAATCAGATTATGATGAGGTTGCTGGATTTTCGCTTTGGGGCGGTATGTGGGGCAACTCTGGCAGAATACAGCCTATGCCCCATAAAGATGCCTCTGAGAGGACTGTAGATGTACAAGCGAACCAGCCTGAGCTACCAGATGATCTTCCTTTCTAACTATGAAATTAATTTCTTTTCCTGTTAACCCTTATGTGGGTCAAATCTTTTATGAACCAGAAACAGACAAACTTTTTGAATACTGTGAGGTATCAAGAACAGATGAGTTAACTGGTATGGTAGCTGAATCAGCAATGTGGTTTGATATTACAGAAAAAGATTTAGTCCCATAAATAGAGGCATGACAACTCTCCTCCAGAGTTTAAAGCTGCTCTTTTACAATTTTGTGGCCTATTGCCCTCATAGCCTATATTGTGACTGTGTCAATCCAGCACATCAACTTTGTAAAAAGATATGAGTTCCCTTCGAGGATTGTTGAGGGGCAAAAGGGGTTCTTCTAGCTCCGACCATTAGACTCAGCAACAAGCGATATAGTCAGTAAGACCTCTACTTCTTTCCAAATATAACAAACTTAAAGCGGCTCCAAAAAGTCGCTTTTTTCTTGCGTACTTTGCTTTCAAGTCTTACAACATAAGCTTGCTGGTGAGCTATAAGATCAATGGCACTGGTAACAAAATGAGCTTGCCTTGCATTTGTTTGTAGTAGCTTAATTGCATAGGGCTTAAGTAATTCAATATCCTCCATATTTTGAATAAAGTTTATAGACTTTTGCACCTCAAACTCACCCTCAAGGCTGTAGCTGCTAGTCAGTGCATCAATTATATTTTTCATAAACTAGGCCATAGCTTTGTTTCTATCATTTCAACAATTTTGTCATCAATCGTGTTGTCTGTTGTTTTGACCAAAGCTTTTAAAAGGTCAAGAATTAATTTTTTGACTGCGTTTGTCTTGCAGAAAGTTAAAAGGATAGGCTTAAGAATACGAATCATTGAATTGTTTGTTTTTCCAAACATAGCTAAAATACCAGTATTCAACAATAATCTTAATTTTCATGGAAGAAGAAGAAAAGGAAAGTCCAGATTATATTGGTCATTTTGTCCGATTTATTATTCTTGGGTGGAGTTTATCAGTGATGACTCTTGGATACATGGAAAGAATAAGACTAGACACTTTTGCGGCAGGCCTCGTGGGGAACATAGCTAGCAGCTATGGGGTGTCTGTAAAAGGTAAGAATGGCAACCAAAAAAAACCAGTTATAGTAGATAATAAGAATACAAAAGCTGGTATCAAATGAAAAAGCTCCTATTACTTGCCGCCCTCTGTGTTCCAACTGTGGCTTACTGTGATATTCAGAGTACTATCACGTCATCAGTCAAACTAGAATCCTTATCGGCAGCAACTTCAGCCGATAAACTGGGATCTAGTTACAGCATAAGCGGTACAAATATTTCTACTGTTGACTCAAACAGCAATGCAACTGTGGGTGGCTTTGGAACTGTTACTTCTGGAGTTCCGTCAGTGACCATGCCAACTGCGTCACAAACTGTTGCGGGTGAAACTTTCAGTTTTTCTCAAGCCTATTTGGAAGGTGATGCCACACCTTCAGCAGCAATAACTTCACTAGGTACTGTTCAAAACTTCAGCGATTTGACATCAACTGCGAGTGGTTCCGTAGGTACTGCTAGCGTCAGTTTAGATCATCACACAATGTCGCTAACAGGTGGAACAGGAACAGGAATAGTTTTAACTGGACAATTCGTAACAGATTTAACTGTTGATTAATGTGGAAATATCTGCCGCTTATATTTTTTATTAGTCCAGCTTATGCTCAAACTGTAGTCCCGAACTTTAATTCTGCTACAAGCACCTCTCGAAGCGTCACTACAAATAATTTGACAGAAAATATCCGAGAAGTTCGCTACAATTCTGGTTATACCTACTCAGTCACAGGATCTGGAATATCTTGCGGAAATTGCGACACAATTTCTATGCCAAATGCCACAGTGACGGAAACCATCAATGGAACTACCTACGAATGGACAGGCTTGAACATGGATCAAAAACCTCAATGGCAGCAAACCTCGCAAAGCTTTCAATTTTCAGAGTTTTACAAAGGCCCTTCATTAGAATCAATAATCGACATAACAAGAACAGTTCAGTCAGAAATAGTCACAGACACTACTATTATCTTTTCCAACTAATAACCCTTTTTTCTTGTTTGCCTAGTTACGCCAACACCTCGACAATAGCGAATCCACAGAGCAATACATCATCAAGCGTTTCCAATTTTGCAACGCAAGTATTAACGGGGCCTATGACAGAAAACAGCTATGGCAATGGTATTCAATGTTCTGGAGCTACATTATCCATAAGCCCATTCGTCACAACTTCAGTTTCAGTAAAGCGTCCTCAAGACTACATTTTCCATACGCCAGTCTATAACGAAGCAACAGACGATGATGGCAACCTTACAAATGCGGGTGAGATTTTATATTTTCGAGAAAACTACAGCGGCAATAAAGATTCTACTTCTTTTAATTTTGGAATAGCAGCAACAATATCTGTCCCACTTGACAGACGTTTTCAAGATGCTTGCCTCAAAAGTGCAACTACTCAAGAAAAAATAATGTGGCAACAATTATCGACAGCCAGATTGAACTACGAATTGGCCAGACTAAAAAATTGTCATGAACTCAGAGTCAGTGGGGCTGAATACTCAAAAGACAGTGACTACTATGGACTTTGCTCTGACATAGTAAGTACACCACCAAAAAACCAAGTTATACCTCATACACACAAAATTGATCTAAATAAGCAAAATTAGTCCACTCAGAACGCCCTGCAAAGTGCCTCTGGATCTCTCTGCTTATGTTTGTACCTTTGGTTTATCTTTAGATTTAGACAGACGCTTTATAGCTGTCTTGATGAGGTTGGTAAGCAATTTCAAAATGATAGGACTTGCACCCGCAGTAATAGCAATAATTGAAGTACTGACAAGAACAGGAGAGCTAGGTATCCATTTTTCAACAAAGGTTGAATCTCTGAAGATTTCATAGCATTTACCATTCTTTACTACATGAGAGACAACCACCTGTAACTTAAGGTCATTAGGGTAGCTTCCTACTGGAATGTTATCCTCAGACGGACATTTTATAAAGAACTCTTTATCTTTTTTGATTTTAGGTTTATATTCTGGTGGCTGCGGTATATTTGGTTGCTGTTGCTCTGGTTGTTTTACTGGATCTGATAAAATAAATTTGTCTGGTAGATACTCCAAAGCTTCGTATGTTGGATAATCTACAACTGGATATTCAAGCTTTGGTTTGTCAATAATATCTAAAGTTGTGGGAATTTGATCCCATGTTCGTTGCTTTGGAATATATATCTCTTTTATTTTTATTTGTGGTATTTCAATTCTTGGTATTTGCATCTTCTATAATTATCAATCACTAAATTTTAATTTTTTTTTGGTTGAGATATTGGTTGAGGTATTGGTATTGATGGGCCTGTAAGATTTGGTATCTTATCTCCCATGACATCTGGTAATTTATCCTCCAGACTTCCCATGATCTTGTTTTTCAATGTCCTCTCAAATTCTGGGCTTTGCATATAGCGAATTGCTACATATCCAAAAGCTGCCATTGAAATTGACATCAAAAATGACAGAATAGAAATAATTTTTATAGCTCGGTCTAGCATTTTATGTTAAAAGAAGCATTGATAAAGGCACTTATGCCTGTCACTATTATAACTTTCTGCGGTATCTGTGCATTAGCCCCTCTTTATGTAGGTCTTTCAATTATTTCTACCAAGGTACACCAGAACTCACAGTAGGAGTTTTTGATTCTGTTATCTGTGCTGCAATTTGAGTTTCCAAAGATGTAACTTCATCTGAGCCTAATGCAGCTTTAACCCATGCAATTGCATTATCTTTTGTAATGGAATCATAAGCAGTAAAGCTAGAGGGGTCAGGATCTGCAAGGTTTACAACACCATAAAGGTATCCAGTATGCACCACAGCAGAATCACCGCTACCTACAGTTTCAGAGTCACTTACATTCCAATGAACAGAGGTAACTACATCGGATAAACTTCCAACAGTTTTTGTTGAATCTAAAGAAACGACATTCCATGTAACAGCCATAATAGTTAAATTTTATTTTATTTTACTTTGATTCTACTGTTTGGGCAGTTTCAGTTACAACATCTGGTAATTTTGCAAACTGTTTTAAAGCACCTTGATCTTCCATAATTGGTTGCATTAGTTGATTTTTTTCAGCAACTTTTTCTTGTATTTCTCTTTCAAGCATTTGTGCTTTTGCGATATTTAAATCAAGACGAGTTTTTGTTTCGTCATAAATTTCTTGTGGAGTTGCCATAAAATTAATTCAAGTTATCCAATTATACTAGGCAGCTTCTAAGGCTTCAACTTTTGTAGTTAATTCTTGTACAGCAGCTACAAGTAAAGGCACAAGTTTACCATGATCTATTTGCTGATAAATTGGGTCGCCTTTTTTATGGCCTAAATCGTCATCTTCTTCATAAACGGCATCTTTTTCACCTGTAATAGCGTTTGGTACTATGTCACTAACTTCGTGGGCAAAAAAACCATCAACAAATGCAGATAAATCATTTTTAAATTTAAATTTTATCGGTTTTAGTTGTTTTAATCTAGTAAGTCCATCAGTTATAGGTGTATCATCTTGTTTTAAACGATAATCAGAGCCACTATTATATGTTGTTGCACTTGTTGTAACACTAATATTGCCTACGTCTGTTCCGTCTCTTCTAAATAAAAATAGACCGCCATTGCTATCTGATCTTCTACCGACATATGCAAATTCGTTTGATCTTGTTGCGTGGACAGCACCTACCTTGTACAGTCTTACACCAATACTATTGTTAGAATCAAAACTGGTAGAGCCAATAACCATTCCAGTTCCATCTGTTCTTGCTATTTCTGAATCATCAGTTCCAACATAAAAAATATTAGCACCACCAGAAAATTCTATATGTTTGTGTATCTGATTATCCCCGCCCCACATTGAGCTAAAAAGAATATTTTTATTAGTAACTAAAGCTCTAAAAGTTGGAAATATACCAGCACTAACACCATTACCTAATGGATTTCCAATATCAACTTGATTACCTTCAATGTCAATAGCACAATTTATAGCTTGGGAACCATTAAATGACATATTCCCTGTGAATTTTGTATTACCCTGCTTGTCGATTCTCATACGCTCTCCAGAGCTTGTTCCTACATCGTGAGTATGAAATGCAAGATAACCCTCACTACCCGATGCGGGGCCACCAAATTCAATCCCTTGAAATCCTGAGTTAGCTGCAAGGTTAGTAGCGTTACCGCCTTGAGTAATTCCAATGTATCTTGACGAAGTTATACCCGCATTGCTTTTTCCTAAAGATATTCCTGTTACAGTATTAGTAGCTCCACCTAATTCGAGCATACTTTCTTGATTAGTGGTTCCGATCCCCAAAAATCCAGCAGAACTTAACCGCATTTTTTGTGATGGTGTAGCACCGTTTAAAAAATCAATAGAACTATTACCATTAAGCCTGAAAATTCCCTGCGCTGTAGTTCCACTATTAATTTGTAAAACTATGTTTGCAGATGAATTTGTATCTGTAGAATTACCAACAATATTTGATATGTTTGCTGCTACCTGAGTAGATTCAAAATAACCAATAGTTCCAGATGAATGAGTTACATGAAGTCTCCCTGAGTTTGGTGCTGAAGTACCAATTCCAATAGAATTACCACCTGCATTTGCATAAAATAAATTAGCCTCTGTATCTCCTTCAATTCTAAAATCTACATCTGCACCAGTTTGATTTACAACAACTTCGGTTGATGAAATACCTACTCTTTCAACACCGCCAGCCGTAATATTAAAAGTATCAGCCCCATTTCTGAATACACCTGAGTTACTGTCATTTCTAAAACTTAGTGCGGGAGCGGAACTTGAGCCATCTTCAAGAGTTAATGTACCGTCAAGTTGAAAAAGTTCTATCCATGCGTTATTTGCAGAGTTTCTTATTTTTAAAAGACCAGCCGAAGTATCAGCCCACCATTGATAAGCGTATGTAGTGGCTGGACTAGATGAATTTGAGTTATTACTTACGATTGCAGCAAGCGCATTATTTAAGTCTGTTCTAAAGCTGGCCCCCGATTGATTTGAGAGTATATAATCATGTGTTGGACTCATAGCTCAAAATTTTTACTTAAGTATATATTAGTTTATAACTTTAATATAAACATATTTATGTACCTTTACCAAAGCCGATTGCTGTATATCTAAAACTCAAATCTTTTAATCCGCTGCTACTCCTAGTTTCTATCACAAACTGTGTGCCAGTAATCGAAGTAATGTTGAAAAAATCGCCAGTTGCAGCACCTTCAAGAGTAATTCCTACTGTTGGTAAAAAGTCAGATGTAGAGCCTCCTTGTATTGTTCCACTGCCTGTGAAAAAAGGTGACGCAAAAATTACTGTTTTACCTGAACCAGTTGTTGCACATTGACTTGCTATAGATGTGTTTACAGTTTCTGTTCTACGTTTTACGCTTGCCTCGTATCCTAGTTCTGTAACATTAATATTTTGTGCTGGGTCATTGGATTCAAGTTCACATTTAAATTTGAATCCTCTTGCCGTATATTCGCCATTTGCAAAAGTATTGAACTGAGTAAAGTTTGCCCCATATGTACAAGAAGTTCCGCTTGATATTGTTGCACTAGCACTTGCAGTTACTGTAAAAGTGTTTGCATTTGGTACTGTTTGGATCTCATAGTTGCCGTCTGTTGCACTGCCAGCAGTAAAATCTATAACAACAAAATCTCCTACGGAATATCCATGATCGGTTTTTGTGATAGTAATAGTTGTCCCACTCTGTCCGTAGCTGGCTGAAACTGAAGTAGAAGGCGAGATATTTGTGGTCGCGACTAGCAGTCTGGCATTCACATCATCGGCTTGTGTGCCATCGAACTCAGTCCAAGTATCTATGAGGGCAGTTCTTGAATCTATTAAATCATTTACTAAAAGACCAGAAGTCACAAAACGTCTTTTGAGCATGAGGTTAAAGACAGCCCCTAAATCAACTTTATTTTGGAACTCATAGGTTCCGCTTGAGTTTATTGGTCCAGCAAAATCAATATTAGACAAATCATCTATATTTTGTGTTATATCATCAATAAATAATGTACCGTCTAACAACAAACCATCAAAAGTTGCATCATAAAAAGTATTAACTTTATCGCCTTGAAATGGTGGTGAGTCGGTATCTTCTCTTTCTGTAAGTATTATTTGATTTGGCTGTGGGTCAGGTTGTGTAACAATAATCTTTGCGGCATTGTTTGATCTGTTTCCAGTATCGTCAATGAACTTAATTAAATATGTCCCTGTCAAAGCTGGAACCAGAGTTTCAGTGATATTTCCAGCAAGTTTAGGAATTATTTCAGTTGAGTTTTGAAAAGTTGCAACTGCTGGGTCAACGCTTGGTGTATGTCTCACAGATATAGTTCCACCATGGATTACGTCTACATCTGTTGCTGGATTAAATCTAAGTCTTACAAACTGATCTGAGACAGGTTCTAATGTTAAACCGCTTGGGTCTGCTGGTAAAGCTGTTTTTCCTACAGTTGTGAAACTTGTTGTTGATGGTTGGGTACTTGGCTTGCCTAATGCGTTATAACTAAACACCCTAACTTCATAAGTACCTTGCTGTGTTTCAAATATATCGAAATCTGGTCTGGTTACTTTCTGTGAAATAAAGTTTTCATTTTTAAATCTATATTGAACCATGTATTCTGTAACACCAGAAACAGGCTGCCATTGAATAAATAATTTAGAAACAGCACGATTATTTAAAACGACAATTTGTTCTGAACCCTGCAAATTACTTGGTGGTGGTTTTAAAGCACTTAATGTAGTTATTGTTTTTGTTTGTAAGATAGAACCATCTTCAACAAATCCATATTTGGATGGATTATGAACAACAGCTTGTATTTCATATTCAAGCTGATTTACTTCTTTTACTGAAAAAACTCTAAAAGTTTGCAGTGATATAGAGGTATTCTCTATTACCCATACAGAGTTTGCTTGAGGAACTGATGAGAAAGCTGAAGAAACTGTAATTGTAGTCCCAGAAATACTTGCAATTGTTTTTGTCTCAAGAGTGCCATTAGACAATATTACGGATAAAGTTGCTGAACCAGAGGCTGCTAGATCAGTATTGTTTGAGTCATCTACTACTATTTGTGTTGTTGAAACTCCTGTCTTTATTCTTCCACCTCTTCTAACCCCTGCCCTCATAGGGTCTTGAATTGATATTATTGTTCCTACTCTTACTATTACTCCTGATTCTATAGATGTTTTAAAAGAACAGATTTCAGCCTCATTTGATTGTGTGTACAAAAACCACTTACCGAATCTGGCAGCTTGTCCTCTAGAGGTTGTAGCAAAACCTCTTAAATTTCGTACAACAATTCCATACTTGGCTTGTAATGCAGTATCTTCCACAGTTTCATAGTCTACAGACTGTGTTTCCATATCAAAGTATGCAACATTAACAACTGTGGCCTTTGTAGATTTACTTGCATTACTGTAGGAAAAACCCTCTGCTGTTACATTACTAAGATTGTAAATATAGCTTGGATCTGTGGGTCGATCTTGAGATATATTTATTGCCCCTGCACTGTAAAAAGGCATAACTCTCATTACAGAGCAAAGATCATTTATCAAGGAATATGCGTCACGCCTAGTATTCAAAACTACATTAGTTGAAAACCTTGCTTCCGTTGTATTATTGCCTGTCATATCATCTATTTGCTCTGAACAATATACCGAAGCTGAATAAAAACTAAAAACATCTAATTGTGTTGTATCTATGTGATCTCCGAAACCTTTTGATGTGGTCAATAAATCATAAAGTACCCATGCTGGGTCATTTGAATATTCTTTATCAGATTTAAAAGTTCCATTGAATGTACCAGAATAAGCTATTGAACCGTCAGCCCTAACAGTGCCATTGTGCGGAATTTTGATGAGTGTTCCTCTAACCCGATACGATCTGGCAGGCACAGATGGAAAGGTCTCAGCATCAAACCTTAAGCCAACATGAGCGGAGTTAGCATAAGGTCTGGACTCATTAATTATTTCTGTAAAAGATGACCATATAAAACTATTTTGAAGTGTGGCCTCTGTGCTATCATCTGTGATTCTATTGACTCTAATAACCACAGGGAAGCTTGTGCCAGATGGAAGATTAATTTTGTAATCTCTAAAATATGCGCTTTGTGATCTACCATTAACTGAATCAGAAATTACTGTTTGAGTTGTACCATCATTTTCTATTGTTTGTATTGTTAAAGATACTTCTGCACCATTAATATCTCCATTATCTTCAAATTTTTGAAGTTGAGCAAAAGAAATAGTTACTCTTACAGCGTCAACGTTTGTGTTTGTAATTGATCTCGAAACAGGTGTATCTTTTAAAACTGTTACTCCTACTGCTGTTTCTGATTCACTAGCAGAAATTCCAGCAATTGCAGTTTGATTTGAAGTGCCAAACCTAGGTTCAAAAGAAACATTTTGGAAATTAAAATCTGTTTCACTTGGATTTGTACCAGCAGCTTGTTGTAGTACTTGAGTTCCATTAAGGAATACGTCTTTAAGCGCACTTGTGTTATATTCTGTTGAACCTTGAGAGCCAGTAGCAGACGGGAATCCTGAGATTATACCTTCCGAGATCAGATCAATCAACGTTTGAAATTGCTTTGATGCTAGTGCGTCTGCTGGTAGATTTGGATTTGTAAGACCAAATGGCAAGCCGCCTGTAAAAGCTGGATTAAATGTACCCATTATTGTGCTGTTCCCTCTACTTGGACTGTATCAATACCAGAGCTAATTACAATAGATCCAGTGAACACTTCTCCATAAATAATCGGAACTGGAACACCAGCTCGTGTAGTATTAGTGATTGCATTAAAACCAAAGTTAGCTTGCACATTTGGATTATTTGAACTTGATGGATCTGACAAAGCTTCTGACGCAGTGAAGTCTGGTATTTGAGGTGTTGGAGCAATAATACTTGTCACTCCATCAATTAGCATTGAAGTTCCAATAGCTGTCAAGGCTCCTCCTACAACTGCCCCGACTGTTGTACCAAAGATCGCAGTTCCTAAAAAACCAGTTGTAGCGGCTGAAGCGGCTGCTCCAGCACCTATTCCAAGTAAGCCCAAGGCTGCAGTTTTAGCACCGATAGCGATAGGAATAATTTTTATATCTCCATCACCTTTAATCTCTAATAATTCATCTGTTATTTCTAAATCACCCATTTTTACTTTGTAAAATTGATTTGTCATATGTTTTTCTACTTCTGGAAAGTTTGCAATCAAAAAAGCAAAAGCCTGTCTGGGATTATTCACAGCAACTTTAAAATGTGATTGCCCTAAAAATTGTCTAAGCCTTCCATAAACTGTAAGTGTTCTAAGCTGCATATCTAAAAACTTTTTTTGTGGCTTGTATATATCTTAGATCATAAATTTCTCTACAACTCAACTGTTTTATGTTGTGATGAAAAATAGTTTGATTACCAATATACAAAGCTACATGATTTAGTTTTTCCTCGGGTCCCTCCATTAACAAAACATCATTTTCTTGTATATCGTCTTTGTTTACTTCTTTGAATCCTGATCCAGTCAATACTTTTTCAAAATATGGATTATTTGCAAATGCTTTTAAGCTTTTTGGTCTAGGCCAAAATTTCAGCTTTATTTGTTTTTTTTCTAAAAAATAGTCCGTTATTAAACTCCAGCAGTCATGCTTTCCCCAAATCCAAGTCCTCCCATAAAGGCCAGATTTGTACCCACTAGGTTTAAAAGTATGCCAATCCTTATGCTCTACACTGTAAATATAAAAAGGTAAACCCAAATGCTCACAAGATGCCTTGTCAGCTTCAGATGGTAAAGCAGATCCATAAGTATGAGAATGAACAATACCAATAAGCTCTCCTTGATCCTCGCACTCAGCCCATGAGTCTGGACACATTACAAAATATTCGTCAGGTGCTTCTGATAAATTTTTACAAGGCCAGAAAGTTTCTTTGCCCTTGATTATAGCTATTAAGCCGCATGACTCTTTTGGTAAGCACTCAACAGCATATTCAGCAGCTTTGTTTTTCCAAGTCATTTAAAAGTACCCACAGATGGAAAGTCTTTTCTTGTCACTTGACGCTTTGGTGCGCGTATATTTTCAAGGTCAAGGGCAGAAACACACTCAAATACCACAATGTCCCTATTTTCTATGGATTTTATATCAATAAAATAAATTTCTTGTGGTAGCTCGGTTGTACTTGATGGAGTTCCAAATGGATTTTGATTTGATGGAAAATTAACAGCATCTAAAAACTGAGCCATAGTTCTATGACGGATTAATTTTGCCCCCTGTAAATCATTAAATGGTGTCGTAGCATTTGCAGTTGCCATCAAAGCAGTGATAGTTCCCAAAATATTAGAAACTGTTAGAGTCGGTCTTGGCAGAGTCCCTTTGCCTACATACTCAAAACCCTCTGCTATAACTGGAAACTTTGTATATGTGTTCCCCTGCCAAACAATATTTGCATTGCTTTTCATTCCGACACCAGAATGAAACCTAGTCACATTACTTGACCCATGCAAAGCAGAAACTAAAGTGATTGAATACAGCTCAATAATTGATTTATTTGAAAGTGACTGCAGTTCTGCTGTAGGAATTGCCATTAGGGTTCAAATACCTCTCTAAAAGTGCAATTTAAAGTTGCTCTGTTATTGTAAGGAATTGTTTTTGTCCAGCTTTCACAAACAAATTGACCAGTGCCAGATCTGTTTACAGTTACATTTCCACTATTAGAGGCAGATGAAGCGGCTGTAACGGTAAAAGTATTAACTGAAGGGGCTGTTACAACTACAAAATCACCATCAGTTGCACCTCCAGTGGTGTAGTCAATAGTCAAAACATCTCCAAGAGCCAAACCATGATTTGTGATAGTGATAGTCACAGTTGTCCCAGTTTGCGAATATGTACCTTGTTTATTTAAAGAGCCTTGTTGTGGTGGTGTAAATGTAAAACTTGCTTGATCAAAAACTCTACTTCTTAGAAACGCCTCGATTATGTCTGACTCAACTTCCGATACATTAAATGTCAAATCAAATATTTTTGGATCTTGAGTCAAAGGCAACCCAAATAAAGCTCTAAATTCATATCCATCACCTAGACTTGTAGATCTAATTTTTGGTGCGCTTGTTTTTCTCATTCCGTAAGTCGGAGTGATATCGGGGAAAGTTGCCATTTATCTAGTTAATAAACCTCCAGCACGTTTTTCTTTAATAAGTTGAGCCTGTACAGCTTGGCCAATTACCTGACCCAAAACCGTAGCATCAGCATTATTACCCGAAACTGCGGAGCCAGAGGCATCTACATTTACAGTCACAACGTTTGTAACTCCTCCACCAATTTTATCATTTGGAATAATTGTGCCAGCAGAACGAGGAACAAAAATTTCGGGGCCTTTTTCGCCTACGAGTGAGGCCTTGCCTACTGGTGGTCTGCCACCATTTGCAAAACCAAGAAGCCCAGTGTCAAAACTGGTGTTAAATGCATTTGGAAAACCTGAAAATGAACTACTTTTTTTCCCACCACCAAATATTCCACTTAAAGCGTTACCAAAGAAATTTCCTATTCCAGAAACCGCACGCTGTATTGCAACTTCAACAAGTTTTCTTTTTAGATTATTTAAAACACTTGTTGCAGCTTCAGCTAAAGTTTTTGTTCCCATAACAGCATCAGTAAGTCCAGAAACGATACCATCTTCAATGCCTTGACCTATTTCCATGAATTTTTCTTTCAATTGATCCGCTTCGCTCGTGATCTCAAAAATACCTTCAGATAATTGAAAAGCACTTCCATTTATAGCATCTAAAAAACTATCTGACTGACCCAAAGCATCTTTAAATGTTTGCGTTATCGGTACTAATCCTGTAAAAGCAATTGTTGTTCCCTCTGTATCTTTTTTTATTTCTTTGGTAATTTTTTCATTTTTTTTATTATCATTTAAAATTCTTTTTCTAACTTTTTCTAATTCTTGTATTTTATCTAAAATAGATTTTTGAGCATTTTCAAATGCTTTTATTTCTTTTCTTGTTAAACCAAAAGGTCTTTGTCTTGAAATCTCAGAGGCAACTTCTTTTAATTTATTACTTGTACCTTGTAATTGACTTTGAATTGTATCTACACTTATTAAATCAATGCCTTGAGTTGGAATAGAATCTACAAAGTTTTTTATATTTTCTAAATCTTTTTTTGTACCACCAGCAATTTGAAGTTGAAATCTTAATTTTGAAATATCTCTTTGAAATTCACTTGAAATTAGTCTGTTAATAGCATCAAGCACTCTATTTGCTTCTTTAAAAACTCTTTTAAGTATTGGTCCTAAAAAGTCACCAATTGCAACCGCAAGTTTTTCAACATTATCCTTCAATGTGGATAATTGTCCATTTAAAGTTTCAGCTTGTAAGGTTGCACCACCAAAGAATTTTCCACCTTCATTAGTTAGATTTATTAAAGCTTGGTTTACAAGATCAGCACCAATCTTGCCTTGTCTTTGTGCCTTTTCAAAAGCATCACCCTGTAAACCAGTTATTCGTTTTAATTCTGTTGTTATATCTACACCTCTTTCCAATAATTGCAGATTCTCTTCTTGTTGAAGCTTACCCTTTGCTCTTATTTGTCCAAAAGCTGTTGCAATTCCCTGCAAATCAGCACCTGTTGCACCAGCAACTTCAGCTAATCTTCTTGTTGTATCTACTAATTCTTCTGTTTCAAAGCCAAAAGCTTTTAAACGTTTAGTTTGATCTATTAATTCACTGCTAGTAAATGGAGTTATTGCACTAAACTGTTGTAACTCTTCAATAATTTTATTTGTTTTTTCTAATGAGCCAGTAAGAACTTCTAGGCTTTTTCTTTGAGTTTCTAACTCAGCAGTTTTAACAAAAACAAATCTTGCTGTGGCAGCAATAGCTAGTGCTTTTATTAGTGGCGATAAAGCATTTGCAAAAGTTTTAACACCTTTTGAAGCTTCTTTTGCTGATTTTCCAGTATTTTTAAATGATTTACTTGATTTATCTAATCTTCCTTTTAATTTATCTGTGCTTTTACTTAAAGCCTTTGTCTGTTCATTTACACGTTGCAAAGGTCTTATTGCATTTTGAGCGTCAACTATTAATCTGACCGTTGATTGTGCCACAAATACAAATAACCTTTATTATATACTACCTTGTTTTGTTCTTTTGACGATTCATTTCTTGTTTTTCCCTATCATTTTTAATTTCATAATATGCTGCCCAATGTATAAGCTCTTCTTCTGTGATAGCTTTTCTTAATTCAACTAATGTTTTTCCTAATTCTGTTGCGAGAAAAAACTCAAAGTTTAGCCAGTTATCTCGCTTGATTCGTTTTTTGCTGTATTTACATCAACCTGAATATCCATCATAAATAACTCAAGTTCATTTAATACACTTTCTGGCAAAAATCTTTTTAAATTTTCAGCGTCTGCAGATGCAAATGCTTTTGTACCATCTTCATTTTGTGCAATTTGACAAAGCAATCTTGTTGATATTGCAAGTGCTTCATCAGTTCCAGATGCAGCTTGTGCTTGTATTCTGTCAAATCTTGTAAGTGGTGGAAAATATAATTCTTTTAAAAGTTCACCATTCGGCTTTTTTAATTCATATTTTCTTCTTGAAGTCATTACATCACTGAAAGCCTCAGTGATAAGATCAACGGTTCTTTTTGTTGGCATAAGGGTTTTTTAGATTACCCTAATATACTATATAGCTGATGTGATGGCACCACTTGTGATAAAGGTTATATTAACCTCTTGTATCTCACCGAGTGTTGCACCATAATCTGCATTGGTAACTATTCCAGAAAAACCAATTTTTTTTGCAGATTGTGCAGAGTCTGGAAACAACTCAAACAATGCGTCTGCAGCATCACCAGTTACAAGCACATCATCTATAAATGCTTGATAGTCTGAGTTTCCAGATGGATTGTAAAGTAAAGTTGCAGACCCTTCCCCAGAAATAAGACCACCAACAAATGATTTTGAAGTGTCGCCCATTTTTGTGGTTTCCTGTGTATCTTTAGTGACAGACAATGACCATGCTCTTAAATCACTTACATCTGCCTCAGTACCAGCAGCATTGTGGAACATAATTTTTCCAACATCACCTTTTACAGCCATAACAAAAAAAAGTATTTATTTTATATTAACCTTTTTTAGTATTTTTCACATCTTTTTTTGAATTTTGTTGTGCCTCATAATATTTTCTGCATTCTGGGTCCCAGTAATTTGCTTCTCTCCTACCCTTTACGGCTTCGATTGCATCTAACATTTCTTCAGTAATTTCATGTTTTGGCATGATTAAAGATCCTCATATATTTCAAAAGTTACTCTTATTTGTGTTTGAAACTTGCCCTCTGGACTAGACGCTAAAACTTCAGGCCCTATAGGAGAATCAAAAATAACATTTGAAACTGTAATATTATTGTAAAGGTCACGCAGCCTTTTGCCAATCGTAAGGTTTGAC
>NTLX01000091.1_pt1 | contig 16880 bp, 23 predicted proteins | sample 1251771 | NCBI WGS metagenome assembly NTLX01 (sample SAMN07250028, study PRJNA358725) | marine metagenome | isolation source: viruses from ocean water | place: Pacific Ocean: North Pacific Subtropical Gyre | collected 2015
TATCGAGGCGGGGTTGACAGAGGGCACGTTTCACCAGATGATTCGTGTATTCGCTGAAGTTGCGCCGAGCGCACCAGCGTCAGGGGCATTCCCAAAAATTCAGTTTGCGAGCGGTGGACGACCCCTCAGGATGGCTGTTGCAGAAGTCCCCGATGGGGGAATTGTTTTTTCGGCCACTGTTCGCAATCCTTCTACATGAGGTGAGAGATGACGTTTTCCGTGGTTCCAGTTTGGGTCGTTGAAGATGATAAGGGCAACCAGTACGGCGTCTGCTATTCCAACGAAGAGGCTAACCGTATTCGCTCTGCGCTCGTGAAGGCTGCCGAGCTTCAATCCTTTGAACAGCCCCAAACCCCCGCCCCCCAATCCAGTGAGGGGGAGAGCACTGAGACGATGGTTGAGGCTCTACCAGATTCACCTGCTGCGGAAACGATTGAAACGGTTGTCGGTGAGATTGACCCGATGGATGAAGAAGATCGCGCCAAATATCGTCGCGCAATCTTTGCGGGCCTTTAACGGCACCACACACCCTGAACAGCAAGACTAACAAGTTTCCGGCAAGGCTACTAATGACCTCCTAATTCATGGGCGCGAGGGTTTTCTCCTTTTGTTGACTTGCGCTTGGCCTTGCCGGTCCCCTGCTACCTCTCAACACAAAGCTAGGAAAAGAACACCTTCGTTCAGAAGCGTTCTCCCGAAACTGCGCCCGCTTTGTGTTGAGGGGTGACTTTATTTGAAAAGGAATGACATCATGGCAGCACTACAACTCAAAGTGCCCACTTGGAAACAAGCGGCAGAATGGATTTTGGATGGTGCAGGCACTTGGCTTGCGTTTTACATCTTGAAAGAATGGCTCATCGACGAGTCTAAGAACCTCGCTGATCAGCCTCTTATCACTGCGGCTTGCATCGGCGGCGCATGGGTAGCGTTTAAGTTCCTTCGCCAGTGGAAAGCGATTGATCGTCCATGAGCGAGCCTAGAATCTTGATCGACGTGACAGTGCGAGTTGAGGGTATCAATCGCAAGGAGTCGTTTGGCTATTCCCGTCAGCCTGTAACGTGGGCTGAACTTGGTCAAGACTTAGCTGCAAACATCGATAAGGCCTCTTGGTGTATCAAGGAAGGTAAGGAGTATGATGGCATTGTCATCGCTCCCGGAGATGAGCGCAAATGAGCACACGCACGCGCAATCTCCAACAAGTCCTGGACGACAAGCGAAACTATGGCGAGCAGATGCGTTTTCGCTTCAAGCGCAAGAATTACATTTATTCGCCTAGCTTGCATCTCATGACTTTAAGCGCTTACGTTCAAGCCAGTGTCCAAAACACTGAGCAGCAAATCATTCTGGTCGATATGAATTTAAGCAAGCGTAAGCTCAAGCTCACAATCCTAGAGCTACAAACACTGCTCGATAAATGCGACCGCGCTTTGTTCAAGATGGAACGGGCACGGACTAAAGTTGATGAGGTGGAAGCGTAATGCCAGCTCCTAAGTGGCCTGCTGACAAAGTGGAGCGCCGCAAGGTTTCAGAGCTAATCCCTTACGCTCGCAATGCTCGCACACACTCTGACGCGCAAGTTCGCCAGATTGCAGCAAGCATCGAAGAATGGGGATGGACTAATCCAATCTTGATTGACGAGAAGAGCACAATCATTGCCGGGCATGGCCGAGTTATGGCAGCGGATAAGCTCGGCCTGAAAGACGTGCCTGTCATGGTTGCAAGCGGTTGGAGCGAGGCGCAGAAGAAAGCCTATGTTCTCGCGGACAATCAGCTTGCCCTTAACGCTGGGTGGGACACAGAGATGCTCTCCCTTGAGCTGAAAGACCTAGAGGGCGAGTTTGACCTAGACCTGATTGGCTTTGGTGAGGACTTCCTTGCGGGCTTGCTCATTGATGGCACTGAAGGCTTGACCGACCCTGACGAGGTTCCAGAAGCCCCTGAAGAGCCACAAGCCAAACTCGGTGACGTTTACAAGCTCGGCAAGCATCGCCTTGTGTGTGGGGATAGCACGAGCGCCGATTCCGTTCAGAAAATTATGGGTGACGAGTTTGCGGACCTCGTTTTCACCGACCCGCCATACGGTGTTGAATATCAGTCGAATATGCGAACCAAAAGCGATAAGTTTGAAGTTTTAGCGAACGATGACACTGAGCTGGACATAGCGCCCATCATTGAGCTGTTTTCCAAGGGATGGGTGTTCGTGTGGACGAGTTGGAAGGTGCAGACTCGTTGGATCGATAATCTCGCAGCTTTTGGTTATCCCACGAATATCGTCATATGGCACAAGCCAGGTGGCGGGATTGGTGATCTAAAGAAAACATTCTCAAGCGATTATGAGGTAGCGCTTGTCTGGAACCGTGGCGCAGAGCTGTGCGGAAAACGCATAGGTTCGGTCTGGACGGTAAATAAGGACGGGGCCTCCACATATGTTCACCCGACACAGAAGCCAGTAGCGCTTGCTTGTGAGGCGATTGATAAAACCACAAAGCCCGGAGCAGTTGTTTTAGATATGTTTGGCGGGTCAGGATCAACGTTGATTGCCTGCGAGATGACAGGGCGCACTGCGCGTATTGTTGAGTTAGACCCTGCCTACATCGATGTCATCATCAAACGCTGGGAAGACTTCACTGGCGAAAAGGCTGAACTAGAGCGGGAGCTTGAAGATGCCTGCTGAGAAGAAAGAGATTAACTTTGAACAGCTCAAGGCGATGGTTCGTATTCAGTGCACGCAAGAAGAGTGTGCGGCTGTTTTCGGTATGTCAGCGGACACATTAGACCGCAGGCTTAAAGAGGCGGATTATGCGGGATTTGCGGAGTTCTATAAAAAGTATTCGCACGAAGGCATGGCGAGCTTGCGCCGCGCTCAATGGAAAGCGGCCACAGAGCAGCTAAACCCTACAATGCTTGTTTGGATGGGAAAGCAAATGCTTGGCCAGCAGGACAAGACGCAGACGCACCACACGGGCGAAGTTAAAATTCAAAGAGTTAAGTTTGGCCACGATCCAGATTCCCAATAACTGGGTACCGCGCGACTATCAGAGAAATCTCTGGGACTATTTCGAGAACGGCGGACGATATGCTGCGGTTGCTTGGCATCGACGTGCTGGCAAAGACGACGTGTTGCTTAATCTCGCTGCAACATGGGTGATTGATGACCCGGCGACTTACTGGCATATGCTCCCTGAGTACGCTCAAGCGAGAAAAGCCATTTGGAACGCTGTTGACCCGCACACAGGCATAAGGCGAATAGATCAAGCGTTCCCGCATGAGATAAGGGCGAACACAAATGACCAAGAGATGTTTATCCGTTTCAAGACAGGCGCTACTTGGCAGCTTGTGGGATCGGACAGCTATGACAAACTCGTTGGGTCACCGCCAAAAGGAGTGGTTGCCTCAGAGTGGGCATTGGGGAACCCAGCCGCCTGGGCCTACCTCCGACCAATTATTGCTGAGAACGGCGGTCGCGCAGCCTTCATCTCGACATACCGGGGCAGGAACCATCACTTCAGATTGGTTGAGCGAGCAAAAACAGACGACCTCTGGTTCGGAGAAACCTTAAGCGCTGAACAGACCAGCGTCTTCAGCCGAGACGACCTCGACAGAGAGCGCCGCGAATACATAGACGAATACGGCTCAGAGGAAGGTGAGCAGCTTTACCGCCAAGAGTTTCTTTGTGATCCGTCCGCTAGCATTCAAGGCTCGTTCTATGGCGCTGAGATGCGACGTGCTGACGAAGACGACCGCGTTGATACTGTGCCGTATGATTCAGCCTATCCAGTCTTCACGGGCTGGGATTTGGGCTTCAACGACCAGACAGCCATCTGGTTTGCTCAGCAAAAGGGCGATGTTCTGCGGTTCATAGATTATGAGCGTGGGCGCAACCAGAACCTCAGTCACTTTGCAAACGTCCTGAAGCAGAAGCCATACAACTATGGCGGCCACTTCCTTCCCCATGACGGGGGCAACAAGTCTAAGCAGACAGGCAGCTCATATAAGGAGATGTTGGAGGCTGCTGGTCTCCACAATGTCGATGTTATGGACCGGGCTAAAGACCTTGAGGCCGTTCTGAAAGACATCAACACAGCCCGCCGCATGATCGGCATGGCGACGTTTGATGAAAAGAAGTGTGAGCATGGCATTGATAGCCTGCGCAATTACCGCCGCGAGTGGGATGATCGATTGAAGACCTATAAGCAGCGCCCATTGCACGATTGGGCATCTGATGGCGCTGACGCTTTCCGTACACTTGCGGTCGCTTGGGACGCTGACCTGATGGTCACGACGCCTAACATTAACTTTAAAATGCCTGAACTGGTGGTAGCTTAATGAGTGAAATCGAACTGCCAAAAGGCATCGAAGAGAAAGAGCTTCTTAACCTGCTCACAGCGCAGCGAGAGGCGGCGATAGGCTTTGACCAGGACCGCGAGCTGAACGAAGACCGTGCACGCGCTCTGGACTATTACAAGGGCTTGCATGAGGGCTATGTAAAGCGTGACCTTCCTGTAAATGGCAATGCGCGCTCACGTGTGGTCACGTCAGAAGTTGCGGATATGGTCGAGACAACCTTGCCTGACCTGATGGAAGTCTTCACAAACGGCGATGACGTTTTGACCTTCCGTCCTGTCGGCGACGATGACGAAGAGGCCGCTGAACAGGAAAGCGATTATATACGCCACGTTTTCTTCAATGAGAATGATGGCTGGATGCTGCTTTATAACGCCTTTAAGGACGCGCTAATCAGCAAGCTGGGTATTTGGAAATTTTACTGGGACATTTCCCCGGAGTATGAAGAATACGAAACTGAAGTGGACTTGATGGGCTTGCAAGAGTTGCAGGCGCTTGGCCTAGAGTTGATTGAGCAGTCGGAGCCTGATGAGGCTGGCATCATGCAAGTGACTGTTGCCAAAATGATCAAAGAAGGCCGGGCAGTTGTCGAGAATGTTGCGCCAGAAGATTTTGCGGTCACGCGTTATCATGGGCAAGTTAGCCTAAAAGATGCGGATTATGTAGCGCACCGCACGCGGGTTACTCTGCAAGACTTGCGCGCTCGCGGATATGATGAAGACTTATTGGCAACGTTGCACGAAGTCGAAGACCATGACGAAGATGTGGATTATGCGCGCGACCTAGCCTACGAAAACCAGGACGAAGAAGACCCTGGCTCAGACGACCTAAAAGAGGTTGAGGTCATTGAGCATTATATCCGTTTGGATTGTGAAAAGTACGGCGAGCCGCAGCTTTACCGCATTGTCACGGGCAATCATGAGCGTGTAATTCTTGAGCTTGAGAAGCGAGCACAAGTTGAGTTTGCGGCAATCTGCCCGTTCCCTATGCCTCATCGCTTCTATGGGCAGTCTGTGGCGGACAAAACTGTTCCGATTCAGAAGTGGAAAACCTCTTTGACGCGCTTGGCTAACGATGCTTTCGCTTTCAGCCTGCATGGTCGAACGGAAGTTGCAAAAGACGAAATTGTTCCGGGCATGACGCTAGAGCAGCTTGCTGATAATGTGCCGGGAAATTTCACTGTAACGCGCACGGGCAATGGCTTGAAGCCGCACAATTCAACTGCTGACCCTGGCGACTATTTGCAAATGCTCGAATATATCAACACGGTTGGCGAGCAGCGCACAGGCATCACACGTAATGCACAGGGATTAAATCCTGACACATTGCACGACACTAAGGGCGGCGCAGAGATCCTCATAGGAGCCGCACAGAAGCGCGTTCGCATGATGGCGCGACTATTTGCAGAGACTGGCTTGAAAGACCTGTTTATGGGCTTGCATGAGCTGTTGCGGTCGAATGCCACTATGCGTCAGACAGCACGGCTCAAGGGCAATTGGGTTCCTATTGATCCGTCAAGTTGGACCCGCCGCAATGATATGGATATTCATATAGGTGTGGGCTCTGGCGGGCGTCAGCAAGATTTGCAAAACGTGCGCGAGTTCAGTCAAGTGCTACAAAGCCTTGTTGAGCTTCAGGGCGGGCCGACTGGTCCTGTTGTGGGCCCCAAAGAGATTTATGCTTGGGCTGATCACTATGCGGATCGCTTAGGTATTCGCGGGCCTGAGCGCTTTATCACCGATCCTGAGCCTGCGATGCAGCAACAAGCAATGCAACCGCCACAACCTGACCCAGAAGTACAGGCTCAAATGGCTGAGATGCAGCGCAAGCAACAAGAGTTCATGGCGAAAATGAACCTTGAGCAGCAGAAGGCATATATGAAAGCCCAAACTGATCAGATGAAGATGGAAATGGAGGGCCAGCTGGCCGTCCGTCAGCAGGACATGGAAGCCCAGTTGCGGCGTGAAGAAGCGGCTAATCCGAACATCAGGCCGGTAGACTTTGGAGGGCAGACCGGATGACCGAAAAAAGCACGTTTGGCCTTTGGGCAACCAGAGTAGAGGGCGGCGAATGGCATGCTCTCAGTGAAGAATGGTTGGAGAGCGCGACAGAAAAAGCCGCCGCAATAGGAATCCGCATTGGTGGCAAAGACATGGTTTATGATTTCGTTTCGGGCTGTTGGAGACCCAATGAGCAAAAGTTGCCGGATCAATGGTCTGGCGGCAATTGGGCGAGCTTTAAGTGACCAGCGAAGAGATAGCGCTACAGCTACTCAAGCCAATTTTTGAAGAAATGCGCGAGATTTGCCGTGAGAAAGCGGCAACTGGCGAGCTTGACGCTGAAGGCGACGCAGAGCGCCGCAATCAGGTGATCAAGCTGCGCCTCATAGATGAAGTTCATAACGACATTGAAAGCAGAATAGGAATCCCAAACAATGACGATTGAAGCAGGACTCTCCGCTGAGGAAGCGATGGAGCAACTTGTCGATATTGATGATGGCACTGAAGAAATCATCGAAACCGGCGCTGAACAAGCTGACGAAGCTGATGATTACGAAGAAGATTATGCGGAAGCCGATGACATCCAGGCCGACGCCGAAGCCGACGAACCCGAAGAGGTAATCGAAGGCGAAGATGAAGAAGGCGATTATGTCGAACCGGAAGCGGCAATCGACCCGCCTAGTTTTATGGATGCGACCCAGCGTGCACAGTTTGCCACCTTGCCAACTGAAGCCCAACAGATCGTTGCGCGACAGAGCCAGATGCTACAAGCTGATTACACGCGCAAATCTCAAGGATTGGCCGAAAAAAACAAAGCGATTGAGGCACGAACACAGCAACTCGCAGCGCTGCAAACGTCAGCGGAAAAGAGACTGATGGAGTGGCAAAACGTCGATTGGGTGGCTCTTAAGCAAAACGTTAGTGCTGATGATTTCTTGGCATATCAAGCGCAACGTGACGCAGAGGTTCAAGAATATCAGAATCTAAAAGCCACATATGACCAACAGCGCGCCGCAAATGTGCAAGCGCATGTTGAAGAGCAAATGCAGCAACTGCCAAACATTTTGCCGGAAGCATTGGACCCTAAAAAGGGGCCTGCTTTGGTGAAAGACATACAGACTGCACTACTAGAAGCCGATATGTCGCCGGATAGTTTGGCGATGGTTACGGCCAAGCAAATGGCGCTTGTGAGTGACGCCCTGAAATGGCGCAATGCACAGGCCAAACGCAAGACCTTGAGACCGAAATCGGACGCTAAAACGAAAGCCCGGCCAGTGAAGGCCAAGGCGCGTGCGTCCACGTCCAACAAAGCGGGCAAACGGTCGCAAGCTTTCTCCAAAAACCCGTCACGCGGAAACGCAATCGCGGCGCTTATGGAAATCGATTAAACTTAAACACGACCGGGCTGCCCTTCATCATAAGGGAATACTGCGATGGCAGCTCCAACCAATACAGCGACGACCCTCACTCAAAAGGGTAATCGCGAAGACCTGACAGACATTCTTGAGCGCGTAGCTCCTGAAGAAACGCCGTTCATGTCGAACATCGGCGCAGGTCAAAAAGCAACCGCCGTTTATCACGAGTGGCAAACTGAAGACCTCGCAACACCGGCGGCAGATAACCAGGTTCTGGAAGGTGACGACACAACTTCTTATGAAGAAAACGTCACTGTCCGGGTGGGTAACCACACCGAGATCAGCAAAAAAGCGTTTGTTGTTTCTGGCACGCAGGAAGCGGTCAAGACCGCAGGCCGTAAGTCTGAGATTGCGCGTCATCGTGCGATTAAGGGCCTTGAGGTCAAGCGTGACCTTGAAGCGGCGTTTTTGTCTGGTAACGCATCTCGCGCACAGTCTGGCTCCACGCCGCGTCGTGCGGGTGGTATTCTGAGCTGGATCGAGACGAATGAATCTCGCGGCTCAGGTGGTTCATCTGGGGGCTTCTCTGGAACGACCACGACTGCTCCAACAAACGGAGCGCAGCGCGCCTTTACTGAGGCTCTGCTGAAGTCTGTGATGCAGTCACTGTTTACGAACAGCGGCAACTCTAAGCGTCGTCAGCTTTATATGTCAGCTGCTCACAAGCAGACCTTTAGCGGGTTTACTGGCATCTCTGAGCACCGCACGATGGTGAGCGGCGCCAAGCAGGCGATCATTCATGGTGCGGCTGATATGTATATGTCAGACTTCGGCATGCTGGTTGCGATTCCGGTTGCTTACGGTCTTACCCGTGATGTTCTGGTGATTGATCCTGAATATCTCGGCGTTTCTACCCTTCGCGCTATGAAGGAAGAGAAGCTTGCAAAGACTGGCGACAATGAAAAACGCCACATCCTCTGTGAGAAGACCCTAGAGGTTCGAAACCAAAAGGCTCTCGGTGTCGTTGCTGACCTTTCTTAGTTAGCTGACGCCTAGAGGCGTAGAGTGAAGCCCCTGCCATCCGGTGGGGGCTTTTACATAGGAGACGACATGTCAGACGAAGAAAAGAGCGCTCTGAAAGATGAGCTTAAAGCCAAGCTAATTGCCGCCGGTGTGGAAATAGATCATCGCTGGGGCATCGCAAAGCTTCAAAGCCTTTTAGGCGACTTGGCGATTAAAGATGAGCAGGTGCCAGAAGAAACGGTTCTTGTTGAGTTTGAGCCTGAAATTGAGGGCGACGAAACAATTTTAGAGCCTGCGCCGCAACCTGATCCGCCATCGACCCAGCCAGAAGGCACGTTGCGTTGTCGTGTAACCAAAAAGGGCAACAACAAGATTTTCACGGGCAAGGAGGAGCCAAAATACTTTGAGTGGGAAGAGATTATTTTCTTGCCGCCGCAAAGCGCTCGCCAGCTTGAAGATCGAAGCTTTGTGGAGATCCTAGATGAGCCGCTCGACTAACGATTTTGACTTCTCGTTCCAAACCAGTGCTGGCACAACATGGCACATGCGGGACAATGAGGACGACACGCACACGCTTGCTATGGAGCAGGATTGCACAGACATCATGGACTATGCCGCTGCTTTGCGCGGGGAAAATGATGGCTGGTCTGAGGATAAAAGCTTCTGCCGTATCTCAACTGTTCCGTTTGTGGTGCTTGAGGATTGGAAAAACATGGGCGTTGATTGGAACGACCCAGATGGCGCAAAGTGGGTCATGAGCAAGCTGATGTCGAATGAGTATTACAAGCTCCGCACTGGGAACATCAAAGTCTGATGGCCCTTACAACTTACGCTGAGTTACAAGCGTCTGTGGCGGATTGGTTGAACCGAACTGATCTGACGACGCAAATTGTTGATTTCATCACGCTCGCTGAGGCCGATATGAATTTGGTCTTGGTTGAGAACAAGATGGAGACGACCGCAACGGTAGCGATCGCAAGTGGTCTAGGCACTTTGCCGGATGACTGCTTGGACATTCTAACCGTTACCATGCCAAATGGTGACGTCCTGGTTCCCGAAACTGACAGAGAAGCCGACAAGTTTGAATCAAGTGGTACTTCAGAGGCTGTAACGGTTTCGGGTTCATCTCTGCGCATTATCCCTCCTGGTGATGCGTCTTACAATGTCACTTTGCGCTATCGGCAAAAGGTGCCTGCGCTGAGTGATAGCAATACAAGCAATTGGGTGCTTGAGAGCCATCCCAATGCTTACCTGTTTGGAGCGCTAGCGCATGGTGAGAGCTTCCTTGTGAATGAGGAAAAAGAGCAGGAATACCGCAGCAAGTTTGCGATTGCGTTGAATGGCATTGCAGGCCGGGATATACAGCGCATGGTCCACGGCGCGCAAATGACAAGCGCGGCAGGGGTTAGCATCGGATGATTCCGCAAATCCCGCTTGCGCCTTTATGGGCGCGTGACTTAATTGTCAGGCTCAATCGCGAGTTTAGGGATTTACAGGCAAGCAGCGAAGAAACTGGCACACAATCCATCGGCGGCTTTAGTGACCAAAACAACAGCGGCGGTGCTGTGTCTTTGTCTGCCAATACGTGGCTTGATTTGCCGAATGATGGGGCGGGCGCGTTTAGTAATACGGACTATTTGCCCGCAAACGTCACAACGCTTATGGACAATTCGACAGGGTACATTGACCCGCGCGAGCTAAACTTAGGCGATGCAATTTTAATTCGTAACGATTTTACGATTACGCCGACGATCAACAACGCTTTGTTAGAGTTCCAATATTCGCTTGGTAGCGGCGCAAACACTTACACGCTGCCAAAAACGCCCTTTAGGCTTTCGGCTGGCGCGGGCGTTGCTGATAGAATTGTCAGCTCAACCGATTATATTTACATGGGCGACACAAACACGCGTGACAGCTTTATCAAGATTCAAATTCGCTGCACTGCTGCCGCGACGGTCAACAATGCCGGATCTGTTATGCAAGTTTTGCGGGGTGATTGATGCCTCTTAAATGCTACCGCGACGAAACGGCGAACGCTTCAGTCATTGAAAGCACGGCGGACGGAACGCTCGGCATGTATTTTAACAATGAGCTAAAAGCTATCGGCAATGGCAATGGCACTTGCTCAATTATGAACGAGCCAAAAAGTACGGACACAATCGACTTTTTTGAAATCGCCAACATTTCTTTTACAGAGTTTGTTGATATAAACGGGGCGTCATTAGGGTCAGACGAAGCGACAGTTTGCAATGCGTTGAATGCAATCTTTCAACACACGGGCGGGCCTTCTGGTAATGTTCCTGTGATTACGTCATCTTTGAACGTAAACGTGAACGACATTGACCAACTTAATTACACGCTAACGGCAGATTATGCGGTCGAATACGAGTGGGACGCGAGCACCCTTCCGGCAGGTATAACGGTTTCAGGGTCAAATAGGCGTAAGCTTATAGGTGAATTTACCGATGGCGCTGGCACATATAATGTTGATGTAACGGCAATCAATTATTTTGGCAGCGATTCAGAAACCATTACTTTTACGGTGACTGCGGTTTTTGGCAACACGCGGTCAATTAACTTTGAAAACCAGGACTGGATGGGCGCAAACGCTTCTTTAGTTGATGCGGTTTTAGGTCGATCAAGCAATGGCGCTGGTTCTGGCGACGCTTGGACCATTCACATGTGGTACAAGCCGAGCAGTGCGAACCAAGGCCAAACAGTGTTTTATTTTGGCGATAATGACCTGACGAATGGCGGATACATTGACATTCGGCAGGTCAACGCGAGCGGCTTAAAACGTCTGCGCTTTCGTTATGGCTCCAACAATAACCGCTTGCAGCTTATGACAACAGCAGGAACGATTACGCCGGGCACGTGGCATCATTTGTTAGTGACTTATGACGGCGGCACTACGGGCAGCGCGAGCGGTTCTCTAAGCGATTATTATGGGCGCTTTAAAATTTACATTGATGGCGTGTTGCAAAGCACGACTAATTCACATCAAAATTATGGTTGGTCTTCTGGCATCGATCCTGACAATTTTAGATTGGCGCGTTCAGTTGCTGGCAACTATTTGCGCGGGGCGCGGATTGATGAGGTTGCTTTGTGGGGGAGTGACCAATCAGGGAATATTGCAGACATCTACAATTCGGGAAATCCGCACGACTTGAGCGAGCTAACAACGTCGCCTGATCATTGGTGGCGCATGGGTGATGGTGATACTTTCCCGAACATTTTGGACAATGTCGGAAACGCTCATTTTGTAATGTATAACATGACAGCGGCAGACATCGTTACAGATGCGCCATAGCGAGGTGAACTAATGCCAAGCACTCCAAGCCCGTTATTAAATTTAGAGCTACAGGCGGACGGTGAAAACCTAAACGTGTGGGGCCAAAAGCTTAACGCGCTTTTCTCACGTTTAGAGGAGGCTGTATCTGGTGCCGTAGCAATTACCGTTAGCGGGCCGGTTACGCTTACGAGCACTGACTACGTGCAAAATCAGCATCGTTACGCAATGCTTGTTTTAAGTGGAACGGGCGGTGATGTAACGGCCCCCGCAACGTCTAAGACCTATCTTGTTAAAAACGGATGTTCTGGCGCTGTAACCTTTACGCATGGGTCAGGAACAACGGTCACGGTTGCGGCGGGCAAAATTAAGTGGATCGGCACAGACGGAGCGGACTTCTTCACCGCAGAGGAAGAGGATTATTTACTCCTGACGGGTGGGACGCTCACAGGGGCATTGACGCTTGCAGGGGCTCCCACGGAAGACTTGCACGCCGCAACGAAAGCATATGTTGACACGTTCTTGCCGCTAGCTGGCGGGCTCATGACGGGCTTCATAACGCTGCACACAGAAACACCGACCGATAACGCGCATCCTGCATCGAAAGGCTACGTTGACGGGCTCGCTTTTAACGCGATTGACCTTCCTGGGCAGACTGGGCAAGCTGGCAAGTTCCTAACAACTGACGGCACGGCGGCAAGCTGGGGCGCGGTTCCATTTTCTGGCATATCGGGCTTACCAACAACGCTTGCAGGCTACGGCATCACGGATGCTTATACGAAAGCAGAATCAGACGCCGCTTTTCAGCCGCTTGACAGCGATTTGACGGCGATTGCGGCGCTCACAACGACTGAGCACGGGCGAAAAGGCTTAACTTGGAACGTGCGCCGGGTGACCAATGCAGGCAGCCCTGTGACCGCTGCTTATGGTGATTGGATTATCTGCGATAGTTCGGGCGGGGCTATCGATATTAGCTTTCCAGCCGCAGCTTCAGATGCGCGTATTGTGGTGAAGTCCGGAACTTCTTCAGGAACAAACTTGGTCAACATCTCCACGGATGGCTCAGACACCATCTTAGGTCAGTCATCCCTTGAGATTGATAAACCTTTGTTTGGATATGAATTTAATGGAAAAAGCGGAGGTTGGGACTAATGACAGCTTTATCGACATTGGTTGGCGGCGGGGGTGGCGGCGCAAACGCTTGGCCTTCTAATTCGCCTCACCTATTCATGGTTCCAAATAATATGTACAACACTCAGAGCCATGCAAACTATGATATGCTTTGCTCCTTTGTGCCTCCATCAGATGTAACAATAGATAGCGTAGATTGGTTTCGATCAAATACGACAACTGGGAATGCATATCTTGGCATTTATAATGCGGCTGGCACGCTTTTAACGGACTGCGCGGTCGATAGTGATGCAACGGTTGGATTCCATCAGGTCAGCACAACGAACACCGACTTAGCGGGTGGGGAGTTGTATTATTGGTGCCTAAATACGAGCGCAACGATTGCTGGTGTGGATAGCATGTCGGCATCTGACGCAGAGTTGATAGCTCGAATAGTGTCCATGGACACTCAACAACCGGATTTCTCAATCATAGGAACGCTTCCGTCAACTGGTCAGTTGTTTAGCGGGCTTATTCGTAAGTCGCGAACTAATGCAGCCTTGCTATCCAGTCTCACAATGAGTGGCTGGGACGCCTCATGGGGCCGTTATACAACAGCAGGGGTAACACTAGTATGACCGTAAAAGTAACCCCTATGACTCCTCCAGTGGAAACTTCACGCTGGGTTGATCAGTATCGCTTCCTTGCAGAGCTTCACACACCTGAGCAACAATTGATGCTTAATATCGCGCACAAAGAAGCTTTAGGCCTTTCTTTCGCAGAAGAAACTTCAACAGATCCGACGTTGATGAGCGAAAACAATTTTCCCGTGGCGGCTTTGCGAATCATTGCGGTTTCATATGAGCATATGAAGGCGTTAAATGGGCGGGTTGATTTGCTTAGTCCTGGCATGACTGCTTTTTTCCAAGCTGCTGCCGCGTGTGGCGTGTATGGTTTAGACGCTGAAACTGCCAACGCTGAAATTGCGCGAATAGTGAGCAATGAGACGCCCGCCGCCGCCTAGTTATCTAGACGGCTGCACTTTTGGCCCTAGTAAGTTTGGCAAAGTAAGCCACAAAGACATTTGCACCAGTCATGACCTTGATTGGTGGTATAATCGACGCGCCACACAAAAGACTGTTGCCGATTGGCGGTGGTCTACTGGCATTATTAAACGACACGCACGCAACGGCCTGTGGCTTGTCCCGGCTGTTTTATATGCCTCGCTTGGCTTTGCGTGGCTGATGACTGGCGGCTGGTTTTTTTGGTCGGGGCTTATTGGTCCCGGTAAGGAGTTGCGCAAATGAGGCCAGCCTTGATTGCTTTGGACGTCGCGCCGGGGCTCATACAAGATGAAACAGGCTTTAAAGTCCGCCAAGGCGGTTACAAGTCAATCAACAATATGCGCCCACATCGCCAAGGGCTTGAGGTCATCGGCGGGTGGGAGTTTCTGACAACTTCAGAAGTGAGCGGCAAGTGTCGCGGCGGGCATTGTTGGCGGGATGATTACGGGGAAATCAATTTTGCGTTCGGCACTCATACCGGCTTATTCGTCCTCAAGGGCGGCGCGATTTACGACATCACGCCTGCGGACTTTGTGGCGGGCAATGAAGATGGCTTTGGCGGCGGCGGGTATGGTGCTGGCACTTATGGCACTGGTTCTTATGGCGTTGCTAGTGAGGGCATTTACTACCCGCTCACGTGGACGTTGGACAATCGAGAAGGTTGGTTGATTGCGAACCCGCGCGGCGGGAAGATATACGTCTGGAAAAACGACACATCGGGCGTTGCGGTTGAGCTAGCGCCGCGCACGTCAAACTATATCGCGGATCTAACAAGCTATGTTGACCAATCCGCATTTGACGCGGACGGATGGACGCGCGGCACAGGCTGGGCATTTGATGCAGCGAGCGACAAGATTGATTGCGATGGCACTCAGTCGGCTAATAGCGACGTACAGCGCACAGCGACAGGTTTGACCATTGGCGAGCGCTACAGGGTCACAATAAGCTATGACTCACGCACTGCGGGCGCAATTTCGGCTTTAGGTTACGGCACACAAGGCGAAACAAGCGACCAGGAAAGCGGCACAGTGGCGGTTGTCTTTATCGCTACAGCGACAAGCCACACGATCGCCGCGCGCGCTGATGCGGACTTTGTGGGCTCTGTAACGGCATTTAAAGTTGAGCAGATGGGTGCGCCTGAGATTGTCGAAACGGTTCTTGTAACGGCAACCGGGCAGATTTGCGCTTATGGCTGCGAAGAAGAGCTAGAAACGGTTCAGAACCCGCGCTGTGTGCGCTGGTGTAGCATTCAAACAAGTCTACTGCTTGGCTTTGATGATTGGACATCTCGTTCAACGAATAGTGCGGGCGGTTATATTCTGCGCAATTCTGGGCGCTTGTTGCGTGCAAAAGAGGTTGGCCAAATCATCGGCGTTTGGACTGATGAGGGGTTATTCTGGCAAACCTTTGTCGGCGACCCTGCGAATATGTGGGATTTTGACCGCGCTGGCACAAATTGCGGCTTGATTGGGCCGAATGGTGTTGATGTCGTTGGAAGCCAAGCTTTTTGGTGCGGGCCGGATTTTGTTTTCTATGCTGTGGCATTTGGCGGCGAGCCTTTAGCATTGCCCGCCCCTGTTGATCAGACTTTTAAGGACGCACAAGTCGCGTCACAACAAGAAAAGATTTATTGCTCAAGTCTGGCTCAATTTAATGAGGTGTTTTGGTTCTATCCACATGAAGAAGACGGCAAAGAGTGCTCTCGATACTACGCTTTCTCGATAAGTGAGGGGCGTTGGTTTAGCGGCATTCTCGACCGAACATGTATGATCGACTCCGCGCCTTATGATTACCCGGTTGCGGTTGCGCCAGATGGCAAGATTTACTTGCACGAACGCGGAACGACAGCGGCAGGTGATGCAATTAGCTGGCACGCTGAGACAGGCGACATCTACCTGAACGAAAGCACACAGAGCGTTCAAATTAGAGGCATGCGACCTGATTTGCACGATCAACAAGGCGCTGTGACGTTTACAATCAAGTCAAAGCTATACCCGCAAGGCGCGGAAACGGTTCACACGCCTCAAACAATCGTTGCGGGACAAGACAAAAGTGATTTTCGCGTGTCAGGCGCAATAGTTCGCCTGAGATGGGAAAGCGATCTTGTTGGCGCAACTTGTCGATTGGGTCGCCCGGTTTTTGATGTAACGCAAAGGGGCAAACGTTGAACCGAGAAACAGTTGAAAAGCTTATTGACGACGCTCTAAAGCACGATCCGGCATACAATGTCGAAGATGTTTTGTCTGAGGTTGAAGAATACCGCGCGGAGTTGATCGCCGCTGAACGGTCCCTTGTTGTTTGGAATATCCTGGAAAAGCCAAACGCGCGCCAGTTCCATATCTGGATCGCGGCGGGCGATTTAGAAGAACTTATGAGCCTTGTTTATCCGGTTTTAGAGGTGCGGGCGATGGAATTAGGTTGCGACGTTATGACGATAAGCGGGCGGCGCGGTTGGATCAGGAAACTGAAGCCCCACGGCTTTAAAGAGGCCGCAACGGTTGGAGTGAAAAAACTGAAATGAACAAAGACAACAAGACCACTACGAACAGTAACAATTTGCAGCTTCCAAAGGCTCCAGATTATATCACTGATAGCGTAGAGGGCCTCACGGGCGCGATTATGAATTTGGGGCAGCGTGACCCTAACAGTTACGTTTCGCCTCAATCTCCATTGCAATCTCAAGCGTTTGGCATGG
>NTLX01000092.1_pt1 | contig 16745 bp, 22 predicted proteins | sample 1251771 | NCBI WGS metagenome assembly NTLX01 (sample SAMN07250028, study PRJNA358725) | marine metagenome | isolation source: viruses from ocean water | place: Pacific Ocean: North Pacific Subtropical Gyre | collected 2015
TGTTCCTGCATCTTTAAGAGTAATATCTGCACCATCAGCATCTAATATAATATCTCCGCTAGAATCCACAGTTACATCTGTGCCATCATTTGTAATAGTATCTAAGGCAATACTACCTACATTAGTAATATTATTATCACCAAATGATACATCACTTGCAAAGGAAGCCGCACCGCCAAATGTCAGTGTGCCAGATATATCTACGTTACCATTTATATCGACAGTTGTAGCCGCTATCTGTATTTCTGAATCTGCTACTAAATCTAGTTGTCCATCAGTAGATGAATTAATATATATTGCCGTATCTCTAAACTGTAATTTTTCTGTACTAGCTATAAGTAGGTCATCAGAAAATTCAAAGTAATCTTCATCTTCCATCCATTTTAAAACACCATCAGATGTTTCGCCATCAAATGTAATTGTTATATCTGTTCCTGCAGTTCCTGCACCGAAAGTTAATGTATTACCAAGTAGTTTTGTAATGGCACCACCTTCATTAGCAGTACCGTCATGTGTATGACCTGTACTTGCTTCAAAAGCGGCTAGTAACTGATTAAATTCATTATTTAAATCAGATGCCTCAATGACGTTTCCGTCAACAATATTACTAGCACTCTGCCTTGTGTATGTTGCTCCCATTTATCTTCTTCCTCCCGGTGTAAATTCTAATTCAAATCCTCTAAGTGAGAATGGATTGTTTGTACTTGTGTCTGTTACTTTTAATGCTATAGCAAAACCAGAACCCTCAACGGCCTGTCTTGTTATAGGTAAATCACTTTGTCCATAAACGGCTGTGCCATACTTACCACTTCCAAGTATTGCACCGTCTCCAGATGTTGTTAAACTAAATGCGTTTGGTTGTGGTGTATCGCTATCATCATAATTATATCGTAAAAATAAACTAGCATCTACTGCACCCTCTGGCTTCCAGTTTACGTTTACTTTTTGCATGTTTTTTCTAACACCCGGGTCACCCATTGTTATATCTGGAGACCTAAATGTAGCATCCATGTTTTCTGTAGTTGCGGCTCTAGTAAAAACATTACCGTCATCTTGTTTATAGATGTAACCATCATAACCACCATGAACAGTAGTTTCTGTAGAACTAATTAAATCTGAATCACAAGCAGATACTTTTATTCCTTTTATATCTGCATACTCAAAACCCATCTGTCCTGTGTTTGGATTTTGTTTTATTACAGATATTAATCCTTTAGCACTAGATTCAGAGCCTGCTGTTATTGGATAAAATAAACGATACTGTGATTTATTTCTTATAACAAGTGAAGTAACATTGTCATAACCAATATCATTTATTCTATCTTGTACTTGTTTTGATACTGTGCCTAATTCTACGTCACCAATTCTTGCTGTACCTGCAATGGTACGAATACCATCTGCCGCCAAGAATATAATGTCACCGCCTATCTCCTGTATAGAGTGATGAGATAAAGTACCTATACCTTTTGCTACCTCTGCTTTTGCAAAATTACTAGAACTTGTTCCTGTTATTTTAAATATACTTGTTTCACAAAAAACAAAGAGTTCATCACGAAATACTTTAAGGCCAGTAATAACATCACCCATAACAATTGACCCTGCATTTGTATCAAAGTCATCTTCTGTGTATGGGCCAGAAAATATTAATGTTGATGTAGCATTGGACATTCCTGCATAAAACATATGATTTGCAAAAGACTTTACAAACTTAGGATTAGTTGGTGCAGTTCCACCATCAGTTGCGTTTATTATATCTTCACTGTAACTAGTGTTTAATGTAAATGCCGCCGATTCTCCTGTAGCAATAATTATTTTATCAGTACCATCAAAATTATATTTATCAAAATCATAAGTATTTGTTGTTCCTTTTCCTGTTGCACGAGAAGTCCAACTACCAGAAGTAGAACCCGTGTAAATAGTTCCCCCTCTTGCCGCTACAACTAAATCATTAAATATAGCACATAGTTGTATTCTTTCAGTAGATGCAGAAACTTGTGGTACAATATTAGAATTAAATTTTGTTGTTCCGTTTAATCTTCTATATCCACCTTCAATGCTAGGTTCAAAGTTTTGTAACTGTAACGCTTCTCCCGGATGCATTGCAAAAACATCTTTGTTTAGAACTAAGCCGCCTGCACAGCTTACAACCATAGGTTTTTGTAAACCGGTGTAAGGCATTAGTAACCACCCATTCTACCACCATTATTTACTCTATGGTCTGTCATATAAGAAAAATTATTTATGTATTCTACTCTAAGTGCTTTTAATCCTTCCTTATATTCTCTATCAGCTAGTTGTGCTGATTGTAAATCAGAACGCAAAATGTGAGCATAATACTTTGCTCTGTTAATTATTATATCTTTAAATCTATCATCTAAATCTATTGTATCACTATGTGCAGATAAATCAGTATGCACTTTCCAATATTCATATTGTATTGTATAATTACTTGCATCTGGCACAGGTGATAATCCAAACTTTTTGTCTTGTGTTGGATAAACTATACTTGGTGTTCCATAAGAATCTGAGTCATTAGTTAAATCAGTTTCTAAAAATCTTCTATTCCAATCATCATATGTTATGTACTTTAATCTTCTAACAGGTATGTCTTCAGATACTCTTACATAATCTACATCTAAATTAGTTGTAGTGACTGTATTGTTTAATGTAACAAAAGTTGTTTGTGATGTTGCAGTAAATGTAGTATCTAATACAGCACCCGCTCCAAAATCTTCTACAGTTAATGTTGTATTTAAGTTTTGTGTTCCTTCAGCCGCAGTTCCTACTTGTATTTTAAGAGCCGCACCAACACTATTAGAATCAAATACTCTAACATGTATCTTATAACTTTTATTTACTACAGTTGATATAGATTGATGTGCCGCAAAATCATTTAATCTTAATCTACCATTACCACCACTATTATAAGCCGCACTACCGCTACCTGCTATTGTAGTCCAACTGCTAATATCAGAAGTAAATTCACCGTTTGTTATTAGTTCTTTTGGAACAAGTCTAAACGTTTGCCAATCCATTTTTCTATATGGTTTGTCACCAGTTTGAGGTGAATCAGTTGTAGGTAAATCATATGTTCTTTGACCTGCATTAGTATCTTGAGTTGTAGATTTGTATAAATCTGGCACCTCCGATAAGCTATTGTAAACTTCGTGAGTAGCTTTTAGAACAAACTTTTTTACTGACGTTTGAATACCTCTACTACTAGAAAAGCTAGAAGAAGTTAATTCTGATTCGTTAAGTTCATTTAATACATTATTTACTAATGTTAAAAAAGTTGTAGCCATGTCTCCCCTTGTTTATTGTATCGCCAATCCATGTTCTGTCAAGTTTTTTTACGTTTTTTACCCTTATGCTTATTTGCAAAATTACGGGCAGATTCTACTGAGCGAAAACCCCATCTCCTAAGTGCTAGTGCCTTTCTAGTTGGGCGGCCTTTCTCATCTTTCATTGGGCCTTTCATTCCTGCAAATCTTGCGGCAAAAGAAATTCGGCGTGGATTGACACCCCGTTTTACCGGAGGTTTTAAATTAGCACCTTCTTTTCTTTTAAAGTACGCTCTACCTTTTGCTGTAAGTCCGCCTTTAGGATTTTTGTGTTCTTTTCGCATTTCTTATACTTTGTTTTCCTTTTCTAAATATACTTGCAACCTGTGTCTTACCCATTACTTTTGCTCTCTGTTCTCCTACAGTTAGTATCTGTATCTTTCTTGCAAAAGGTTTTTTTATTTTTTTAACTTTTGCTACTGTCGCTCTTGCATCAGCAGGTGTAGCAAATTTTATTCGAACGGTATCTTTAGGATTTTCGTCTGTATATAATCTGCGACCACTCCCTTTTGGTTTTTTACCTGTTCCTTTTTTTGGGTCTGCCACTTATTTTTTTCTAGCTGTCATAGCGGCTCTTCTAAAGTTAGCCGCACTAGGTGCACCCTTAGCACCTTTCTTACGCATTTTTTCTCCACGCTTTCTTTTAGCGTGAATGTTTGCATATAATCCTTTTCTAGGCATTATGAGTATCTCCTATAACTAGCAGTTTTCTTTGCTATTCTTTTTGGTTGTTTACTATGCTGTTTACCTTTTTTCTTAGCTTTTCTTTTAGCTCTGGTAGTAGCGGCATATTCTTTTGCAGATAATGCTTTTATAGCTTTTTCTGGTAAATACCTTTCTCCAGTTTCACTAGATTTTTTACCAGACTTGGTTCTCCATTTTTGTTTACCCCAAGCTTTTAAACTTCTCTGGGATTTAGCTAGAGCCATGTCTTTTTTGTATTGGCAACTTTAAAGTAAGAGATGCACCTTTGTGTGGAACAAACTTACCTTTATGTTTCATAAGTTTTATACCACTTTTGTTTTTCATAAAATGAAAACCTTTAGGTGCTTTTATTGTTTTTGTTTCAGCCATTACTTATATCCTCCGCCTGCTTTCTTGTAAGCCTTAGCCAATGCTTGGGCCTTCCTAGCCGACCATTGACCGGCCCTAGTTCCATGAGATGCTTGTGCTTTTATGCGATTAAATATTCTTTTACGCATACCCGGCTTAGTATAGTTTCCTGCTTTATTTACAGTAGACTTACTTTTTCTTTTTGCCGCCATACATCATCTTTTTTTTAGGTCTTGTCATCATTCCGCCACCATACATAGTTTTCTTTTTCTTCATAGTGCCACCCATCATTTTTTTCTTTTTCTTCATAGTGCCACCATACATAGCTTTAGTTCCAGTTTTTTTCATGTCCATAGAAGCTTTTTTCATAGATTCTTTTTTGTCTCCATCTTTATCTAAATCAATGTAATCTGGTTTCATTTTACCACCTACATTCATTTTCTTTTTCTTTTTCTTTTTCATCATGCTTCCGCCATACATTTTCTTTTTAGGTTTCATTCCATGTTTCATTTTTTTCTCCTACTTTTTTTACGGCTTTTTTCTATCTTCTGCATAGTGCCGTATACATATGCATCAGTTCTTTTTTTACCAAGTTTAAGCTTTTTAGCTTGTTTCTTTAGTCTTTTTTTTAGTTCTTTAGGCACTACAAGTATCGCAGTCTTCTGGACAAACACAATCCTCGTGCCTTAATGAACCACATACTGTACAAGGATTACTCATCTGCATCTTTACAAGTACAAATTTCTTTTTCTAAATGACAAGTGCATAATAGTATGCAATCACATTCTAATCCTCTTCCACAATCACAAGGTCTAATCAATTTTTTTCTCCAATATGTTTAATATTCTATCTAATTTAGTTTCTAGTTTTGATACTCGCTCTTCTAACTTGCTTGTATCATCTTCAAAAAAAGGTTTTGTTTGTTGACCGGTAGCAATAACTTTTTTATCTACTGTTATTTGCCCCTCTGTCATATTCCATTTCGTCATTAATATACCTATAAAAATTTAAAAAGGGGGCAGTGTATGCCCCCATTATAATTATGAGCTGTTTGAAGCAGTTTCGTCTGAACCGCTAATATCACACATTAGTGCCCATACTCTTACTTTACCCGCAGTGTCTTGTGCACCGCCGATTAAGATATCAATAGTGTCTGCTGTTTTGACAATTAACATTGCCGCCGCATCAGTTGCATCCATTGGAGCATGACCAGTTCCTGTAGCATCATAGCCATCTACCCAACAATCTGGGTCATTGTGACCTGCTGTAGAACCTGTGATACCTAAATCCATTGTTACAGAAGAAGAAGAAGCAGTTAATACTTCTAATCCTGCCGCAATAACTAATGTTTCTGCAGGTACATTTAACGCTTGTATAATGTCACCATTTGCAGGGTCAAACAAAGAGTTATCAATGGTATTTTCTACCCAATAAGGTTTTCTTCTAGTAGAAGGATGTCCACTAGTTCCACCAGTAACTTTACTAACTGTCGCCATTTGTAAATCCTCCTATATTATGTTAGAACAACTGCAGTTCTTACGATAGCTTCTGGTCTTAAAACCTTACTACCATAAACATGCAATCCTCTAACGATGTCAGAAAATGAATCTGGGTCTCTTACAACTTCTGTTTTCGCAATATGCGAAGCAGTTGAAGTAGAAGACATATGACCTGCTAATACATAGTACTCGTTTGAAGTGCCAGATGCAGTAATAATGTCAGTTCCAGAAATATTTAATGCTGTTGATTTGTACAGGCTCATTCCTGCAATAGATTTAGTTGTTACCAATCCATTACGCAACGCTGAAACGCCATCACCCATTACAGACGCATCCATAACTTTTGATGCCGCCGCAGATAGTTGTTCGTAAAAAATTGGAGGTGCTACAAACCATCTATTTTCTTCTGGTACAGATTGGTCGTCTAGTTTTCTAGCCGCTTCTGCAATTACACTGTATGCTAAATCACCAGTGTTAGCAGTTACAGATGTACCTGCATTAATACCAGAAGTAGTTGATATATCTTCTAAAACATCTCTATCATATTTTCTTTTTAGAGCATAAGCACCAGAAGAGGTAGCTAATGCTTCAAAGTTAATATGCGATTGTCTTTCTTCAATATCATCTACTTTGAAAGCAAAATAATTTGCAGTGTCAACTACAAGAGTAGTTTGGTCATCTGCAATATTTTGTAGATTAGTTTGAGAACCTTTTGTGTAAGATTGAACCGTAATTGCCGGTTCTTTAATAATTCTTACAGTGTCGCCGTAGTTTTCAATTTCTCCTGTGTAATCAGTGTTAGTGATACCCTCAACAACAGAGCTTCTTCGGAAAAACTTGAGAACTTTTTGCGAATAAATGCTAGGTAGCCAATTGCCCGAAGGTAAATTGTCATAACCCGCAGATGCTGATATAGCCATTTTAGTTCTCCTTTAAGGTTAAGTTTAAGCACGAGTATCAATTCTGCCTTCTTTAAAAGCTAAATCAATCTCCTTCTCGTACTTTTCATACATCGCAGGATTCATCTTTTGAATCTCGGATGCCTTCCAAACTTTCTTGTTAGTGTTGCCATCAACGTTTACAGACTTGGCCTTTGTCCTTGTCACACTTTCTGCCGCACTAGCATTTGATTTGGGTTTGCTTTTGCTTAAACCCTTGTCCGCTTTGTACAAATCTAGAACACGAATTGCCCATTTAGAATCTTTATTGTTTTTAGTTACACCATCTGATATTGATGGAGGTTGTCCATCTAACCATTCTAAAAATTCTGGTGTATCTTTTGTTTCAGTAAAGTCTGGGTGAGCATTTAACAACTCTCTATACGCACTCTGCACAATCAAATCGTCTTCTCTTTTACGAAGCGTTTCTACCTCTTTTTGTAGAGATTCAACTTGTCGTGTAGCTTGTTTTTGAGATATTGTCTCTACCACATCATATACGTCTGGATATTTTTTCTTAAACTCAATAAGTTCATCATCAGTCTTTGGCGGAACATAGTTCGCCATAGCCTTGTTCTTTTCTGCAATTCTAAGTTTAGCTTCTAACTCTTCAGTTTTTTGCTTACTTTCGTTTTGCTTTCTGTCATAATGAGCTTTAAGGTCATCATATCTTTTCTTATAGTCATGGTTAGGTTGTGTTTCATTTTTTGTAATGAAACCTGTTTCTTCAGGAGTGGCCTCATCGGTGTCCTGCACAGCTTGTCTTGGGTCTTCTACTTCTTTATCCAAATCTTTATGATATGCATTTTTATATAGAGTTGACTCTTCTTCGACAACCTCGTTTTCTTTACTTTGTAGTTCAGCTTCTTTAGCTTTCGCTTGAGCCATGTTTCCTCCTTCGGGGTCGCAATATGCGAGTAGCCGATTTGGTTGTTAAGTGCATAGGGGTCATACCTAATGTATGAGTAGCCGTGCACTAATCCCGATTACTCATCGGGAAACTTTTTATCTAGTTGGTTTTGGTTTTACTTCTGGAATTACTTTATCAAGCACAGTGCTAACATAACTTTTTACAGTGTTAGGTAGCTTGTAATAATTTAACATACTTCCATTAGTTATATTTTGTACATTAGTAGGGCCAAGGTTATACGCCGCTAATGCTAATTCTTTACTTCCAAATCTTTTTAATTGTTGATTAAGATATGTTTTACCAACTAATTTACTAATTTCTTCATTATTTAATAAATCGTCTTTTGTATAATTAGTTCCTAATTCTTTATTTACGTCTTGAAGTGCTAACCCTCTAACTTGTGTTAAGCCTACAGCAGTATCACCTGTGTCTTCGTCACCTTTTGCTTTTGGGTTACCAGAACTTTCTCTCATGATAAGATTATCAAACTCTTCATCCGTAAAACCTATAACACTTCCTGTTTGCATTTTTATAGGTCTTAAAAATCCTTCAAAACTTTGTGACCTACTAGCTAATTCTGCTTCATCATCTTGTGCTTCTGGAGACATAGGTGATAGTAATCTTCTACCTACCGAACTTTGTCCTGCAAAACTTTCTCTTGGTACAGCTATAGGTTGATTTTTATTTTCGTCTAAATTTATTTGACCACCCATTTGTACACCCATCCCCATCATGCCTTGTGGTCTAGGTTGTTGTTGTATCTGTTCTCTTTCTTCTGATATTTCTTTTACTTCATCCTTACCACGATTATTTATTTTTTCTAATCTATCGTAGCCAATCTGTTCTGCTATTACTTTTGGTACAATGACCTCTCCATTACTAACTAGTGTAGCAATTGCTTTGTCAATATCTTCTGCTATTTTTCCAAAATCAAGTTTTACACCTTTCTTTTGTAATTCACTAACAGCTTTATTAATCATTTTTTCTATGTCACTTTTGCCTGCTTGTTTTACTGCAGGTGCATTAATAACAAAGTCACCTTCGTCTAACTGTCTTGAAACATCATCAGCTACACCAGACATATCTTTACCCGGTTCATTAACCATTTCTAAGTTGTCTGCTGTTTGCATATCTACTGGGCCACCCATTTGTAATCCATAAGAGAATCCATCTTTTGCACCAGTAGCAGATGATGTAGTATAAGTGTAACTAGCAGGAGCAGAACTAACAGATGAAGTAGGAAAGTTAGATTGAGATGCATCAGCACCTCCACCTATAACAACATTGCCCGGTTGATTATTAGATTGATTATCATCACTACCACTTGTTGTTTGAACTGGGTCGCTATCTTTAGTTTTAAATTGAGTGGTTACAGCAGGTTCTGTTGAAGTTGTAGTTACTCCTGTTTTAAATAAGTTGCCATCTAAATACTGATTACCATCTGGGTCAGTCCATAATCTACCTTTACCAGTCCACCCTTTATCTTTTAAGGCTTGTTCTGCGGCAAGTGCTTTCATATAATCATTACTGCCACCTTTAAACTCATGACGCATAGAGCCCATTTTTAAAATACTGTCAAAACTAAATACTCCATTATCCACACCATCATTCATAAAGTTAGCTAATGCTTTTGTTGGAGTGCTACCATAATCAGCATATTTTTTTAATGCATATCCCGGATTGTTACTATTATACAAAATATGATTCATGTACTGGGATGATGTATACTTTCTTTGTGGGCCGTAGTTGTAACTAACTTCTGAATCATCACCCATAACCATTTTTTGTGTGCTTAAAAAATTTTTTACTCCACCATTTAATTCTTTTATAAAATTATTTTTATCTTTTTCTTGTGCAAATCCGTAAGCCATCCACGATGCCGCCGTGCCTAATGGAAAACCTCCACCAAAAATAGCACCCATCATACCAGTAACAAAAGCACCCATAGGGCCTCCACCACCGGGTTTACTGTAAATGTCTGCTAAATTTATAGCACCTGTAGATACTGACCCTACATTTTTTGCAAAAAAACTTTGTGGGTCATTATTATTGTTAGAAAAAAATTGTTTACCACTAGATGACGAAAGACCTTTGTTAGTATCATAATCTCTAAGATTAGAAAGCATAGCAGTTTGATTTTGATATATTTCGGTTGCCATACCAAAATCATCTATGTATAACTCACCAGTAGTTGCATCTCTTTTTAAGAGTTTATTCATTTGTGCTTCAGCACTTAAATCTGCAACAGCACTTCCTGCGGGAACTGAAACTAAATCTGATTTTATAATCCCTTGGTCATCTTTTTGTTCATCAGTTGCTAATCCTTCTACATCTACGTTACCAGTTCTATTACCAGTATTATATAAATCCATAAATGTAAAATTTTGTGTTTGTGCTGTATTTTCTACTGACATATCTCCCTTTATTTTTCTACTGCGTTAACATCATCTCTGAGCCTAAGTAGTTGGCCCAGTAAAATTGCTTTCCCCTGGTTGCGGAACATTTCCTGTTCCGATTGTGCCATTACCAACGCCCGATGGGTCTTGTCCATTTCCGTTTGGAGGTGTTCCTTGAGGGGTTCCCATTGGTTGCTGTTGACTAGGCCCTTGAGCTTCTCCAGTGTTTTCTTGTTGTTGTCCTGCATTTAAACCTTTCAACATTTCGGCAAAGATTGCCGCATCGTTAATATCATTTACTAAAGTCTCTGGGTCTATATCTTGTGCTATAGCTAACTCTCTTATTAGGTTAGGAATTTTAATAAATGGTGCTAACATTGGGTTAGCAACTGTTTGTAATAATGAAGTTAGTCTTTGTGACCTAACTTCTTTTTGCATTACACTAGCCACTCCTCTAGGTTTTATTTCTAAGTCTCCTACAATCTCTGGATTGTTGGTATTAAACTGCATGTTCCATTGAAACATTGCTTCACCAAGTGGTTTCAATAGATAATCATCTATGTTTTTCATTACTGTTTTTATAGAAAGATTAGCTCCGCCCATTAACATTGATAAGCCTGCGGCTGTTCTTCCTGTTCCAGATACGCCTGTTTGCCCATGCATAACAGAAGGTATACCTGTTTCTTCATCAGCAAGCTGTCTTGCTTGCATATACATCTGTAGATTTTCTGGTGCAGTATTAGGAAATTTCAATCCATTTATTGCGGTTCCTGTGACACCAGATTGTCGTCTAAAGATTTTTCCCGGAAAGATATCCATGTTCTGACCCGGAACTAATGATGCTTCATCAACATCAAATACTAAGTTACCTGCTAATGCTAAGTTGTCTATAGCCATTCTTACATGACCATTCATAAGTAATTGTGCATCTTCCATATTTTCTGGAACACCTACACCAAACATTTGATATGGGTTTATTTCATATGGTAAAGCTTGATAAGGTATTCTTTGTGGTGTAAATGGATTAATAGCTACACGAAGAACATTAGCATTACCTACCCAAACATTAACTTGTAATTCATCTAAATGACTTAAATCTTCTGGTATGTCAGTTCCTATTTCTTCTAAGAACGCTCTATCCATTATACCCCAGTATTCTAGTACTTCATATCTATCTGATGTATAACCTTCACCATATGATTGTTTATCATAAGTTTGAATAATATCTTCATAATATTCAGTTGTGTAATTACCACCCATTGATATACAATCTTCAATAGCTTCTTCATCAAAGAACGGCATATTTTTTAAGTCACGCATTTGTGAACGAGTAAATTTATGTCGCTGTATTACATAATCTGAATCTGATAGACTTGTAGCGGCAGGGTCTGGGAAAAAATCCCAACAAGATACTGCTTCTATTTTTGGTACTTGCTTTTCATAAGGCATGTAAACTTTATCTTTTGTCCATTGATGTACAGTTTTATTGTAATTCAATGGGCCTTTTACAATACCAGTTCCTAATAAAACAGATTCAAAGATAGCATGTCGTAAAGTATTTACTGCATTGTTGTCTAATAACTGGTCATGGATAAGCTTTTCTAATTTAAGTGCTGTTTCTTTAGCAGGTGATATTTGAGGTTGATTTGGTAATCTACCTGCACCTTCTAAAAGTGTAGCACCTTCATAGTTTTCACTTAACCCACCTAACCTATCCATAGGAGCAGTAGCCTCAAGTGCACCGGGTTCTAATACTCTACCATCACCATTAAAACCTATTGGTGATGTAAGCTGTTCTTCTCCCGGAACAGGTTGATGCATAAATTCTGCTATACCTTCTGGTACAGGTGTTGGCTCAACTGTTATTGGAAACTTTTTATTAGCAAATAAAACATCAACTATCTGACCATAGGCCGCTAGTGTTTTTGTTTTAGTAATCTTTATAAAGACTTTACTTTTTTCGTTATCTCTAAACTGAGTTGTACTATCGTAAACTCCTCTATAGTTCTTGTACGCACGCAACCATCGTTGTTCATGCGTTTGACGAGAAGCTTTAGACTCGTTGTACTTAGAAGCAATATACCCTATTACTCCGGGCAATTCTTCTGCAGGAACAGTTGAAGCTTGGTCTATACCTTGCTCTTCTTCTGCCATAATCTATCCTTATTTTTAATAATCTTTATCTTTATCTGAGTTTAAAATAGACGTATCTAGTTTAGCTGATTTTGATTTACCTTTTGGAAACGGTTGAATTATTGGATTTTCATCGCCTTCTTTTATTTCTGTTGAAAATTCTAAAGGCATACGAGTTAAAGGAGCATCTGGAGTGTCTACTCTTTGCTCACTTTGTTTCATAATATAGTCCGCTCCGAAGTTATAATTGTTACCCGGCATATCTATCTCCTATTAATAATTTGGCTTTCGCACTGAGTTGCTATAGACTTTACCTCCCATAGCATAAGGTTTTGCTTTTGGTTTAGTTCTTTTAACTTTACCGCCTGCTTTTAACATTGGCCCCGGATTACTAAAGGGGTCATACATACCTAAAGCTTGTTGCATAGCAGATTTAGGGCCGCCACCTCCTGTGACTGCCGCACCACTTGTTACCGCTCTAAATTTTTTATCAGAAGGTTTAGTCATTCTACTGCTAGCACCTTCTTTTTTTGGAGTTATATCTTTCTCCATTTTAGTAAATATTTCATTATATTGATTTTGTAAAAAAGAATTAAATGCTCTTTGAAACTGTGGTTTATCAAACTGAGCTTTTTTTTCAACAGTTCCTATTTGTGATACTTGTGATTTTATATTCTCTTTGTTAAAAAATGATTTTATATTGTTCGCTTCTGCTTGAGTTATTTTTTTATCTGCTACTCCTTTGTCAATATCAGTATCTAAATACCCATGAACAAGTGAGTTGTATGCAATATCTCTAATTAACGCAAATCCTTTTAAATTAAAATTAATCTTATCTGGTCTATTAAAACCAACTGCTGTTCCTGTTTTTTTAGATTTAGTAAATCCACCTAAAGAATCTACTAAACTTCCTACCATTGATGGTGATGATGTAGTAGGTATTTTTTTTATATTAGGTGATATAGATTTTTCTATGTTTGCTTTAGCTATATCTTCTTTTAATTTTAATTTAAAAGCTTTATTTTTTTCTCTATCTATTAATCCACTTTTTTTATTTACTTTATTTATGTAACTAGTTTTTAATTCCTCAATCATATTATTTAATTGAGTTAGTTGTTTAGCGTCTAATTTAGGATTACTTTTATATTTTTCAATTCTAGTTTCTAAACCTAATAAAATATTCTTTGCCGCTTGTGACGTAGTTGTTCTTCTTAGTGTTGATTGATTAAAAGTACTAACTAAGTCTTTATAAGCTTTATTAAATAATTTTCTAAATTCTTCGTCTGTCATTAATATCCAAAGGTTGTGTCTACTGGTTCGTATGAAACTCTTTCTTTTATTCTGTTTAGAGCTTTGTTTAGTGTTGGTTGATTAGATTGTCTAGTCATAATCATGTATCGTAATGCATCGTAAGCGTGGTCATCAGCTTTTGTATCAACATCTTCTGGATTTGTTTTTGATGTTGGTATACTAGCTAAAGTACGAATTAAGTTCGTACAAGTAGCAAATATTTTTAATTTTGGCTCTGCTGTCTTTTCACTTATAGCTAATCTTCTGTGAACTTCTACTTTACCAGATATTCTATCTCTATCCGCAGGCAACCAACGAACGCCATTTCTAATCATAGTTTCTGCTATGCTCGGCCCAAGACCAGTTTTATTCCAACAGCTCGTATCTAAAATAGACATGGCCATGGGTGGGTCTGCTCTTTCCATTTCTAAGATTAAACGAGCAAGTCTTTCACCAGTGTAACCTTCTCCATACAGCTCACGATAAATATAAATATTACCATCAAAGTCTACAGTTCCCCATAAAACACATGATGGTGATGCATATCCATAGTCTGCTGAACGAAATCTTTGCCATCCTATAGGAATCTCAAAAGGTTGCATTACATGTAAACCTCTAGAGAACTCTGGAAAAGCCGCACCTTCTGCAACTTCCCAATCCCCATCTAATAATCTTTTTCTTTCTACTTCTGGTAAAGAACGAAGCATAGCTTCATACTGACCATCTTGCATTAAGTACGGATTATCAGTTAATCTTGCAGGAATAAACTTTCTTTGAAATAAAGCTTGACCTGCTTTTTCATGACTTGGAGGCCATTTGTATACTTCTCCAGAGTCAATATCACATGCCGCAAAGCTCTCATATGGAGGTGAAGGGTCAATGTACATCTTCTTTACCCACCAACCACCTACACCGCCGGGGTTTGCAGTGCACCTCATATAAGGTTTTATCTCGGGATTTGTCGTTCTTAATCGAGAACGCAAATACTCCCAAACAAAGGGAGTAGGATAATGTGTAATCTCATCTATACCTATCCAGTTAAAGGCTTGTCCTTGATATCTAGTAACATCTTTATCTCTGTCTAGGTACGAAAACCATGCAGTTGCTCCACTAGGAAACACCCACATAGACTTAGATTCTTTAAAAACTGCACCCGGAAATGCTTTTGGGTACAATTGTTTACTTTTATCTATTAATTCTGTTAGCTCATCTAGAGTTCTTCTAATTAAAAGTGCCCTATGGTCTGGTAAATGTGCATATCTAATCAAATCTGCTAGTAATGCGTATGATTTACCACCACCTGCGGCACCTCCATAGAGTACATCTCTCTCTGGTGAGGCTAAAAAATCTGTTTGTGGGCCTTCATTTGGCCTAAATATTACGTTATCTAGGTCTTCTATGTGTTCTTTTAGTGCTTTTGGTGCTACTTTTAGGTCATCTTCCGTTAAAACTGACGGATTCTTACCATTTAGCGTTCCTTCTATCTTTTTTAAACCTTTTTCTAGGTATCTTACCTTATCTCGCTGTGCTTTTACTTGTTTTTTCTTTCTTTCAGCAGTTTTTTTAGCTTCTCTAAGCTTTTTTTGAGATGCTATCTTAGCTTTTGTAGCAACACTGTAGTTATATTGCCGTTTTGGTCTCGGCGGAGGTATGTCATTAGACATCTATAAATTTTACTTTTCTAGTTCCGCTTCCTTTGGTGTATACTTTTTCATTTTTAGCACTCGGAGGTGTTAATAAACGTAATGTAGAATATGTATCAGTTCCTTTATAAGGTCTTGGAAACTGAACTCCATAATTATTTTTATTATTTTTATTTTTAATTTGTATTGTCACTTGTATCTCCTAATACTTTTTTTCTAAGGCCTTGAGCTGAAATCTTTCTCCCTGTCGTTGCGGTAAGCCAACTAGCAACTTCCCGATAAGAGCAAGATTTAAGATAATCCTTTGCTTTTCGATAAGCCTCAAGCTCCTCTGTGATAGGTAATAACGTTTTATTGTCTTCATCTAATTTATATCCGAAAGGTATGGTTGATGTTTTTCTTGTGTCTTGGGTGGTTGTTTGTGTGTTGCTCGTCTCCATGCTAAATAAACTATAAACTTGTTGTGTGCATCCTGTGGTTTTAAATCTTTTAATTCTTTACTATAGTGGGTTCTTAACCATTTATGAAACTCTGGGTCTTTTAGAGTTCTAGCCACTTACTCGTAGTCACCCATTCGAGCTTTTCTAACTCCGCCACCTTTAGCGTAAGTTTTTACTAAACCACCTTTGTTAAAAGACATATTAAAACCAATACTTGCTGTTTTATTTTTTGGGTCTACTGAAAACTTTATTTCTTTATTTTCTCCAATTTTAACTAAACCACCTAATTCTTGCTTTACTAGTGAGCTAACAGCAGTTGCTAGTATTGGGTGTTTTTTTATAACACTATTTGCTTTTCTAACTACTGCAGTATCTTCAGCTTTATTTTTAATTAAATCTTTTAAAGAGTCTAATGCTTGTTCTCTGTTAGTATCAACCATCTACTATCTTCTCATCCTGTTTATTTGGCAATAACACAACACCGTGCATTGCTGTTACATTATGGTCTACTGTTTCTCTTGAACCTATACCAATACGATTCAAGAGGCTTTCTGCGGCTTTTAATCGAAGCTCGCCCTTGGGGGTTGTTCCGTCTTCATCTAAAGCGGTAATTAAGTTGTTTGCGGCTTTCATTCCATGTGCCGCTAGATAGTTCTGTGTTCGTTCTACTATCTCAGAAGATACTGAATTTACTAACCAAGTACGAGAAGTAGGCTCATAGCCTGCTGTTTTCATAGCTTGTGAGACATTGCCCCCGTTTTGTATTAGGGCATCAATAAATGCCTCCTGCTTAGGGGTTAACTCTTTTTTCTGTTTAGGTTTCTGTGGTAGTAGATTTGTCATATATCTAATTAAGTACAGTGTGCACCATATCTACCTTTTGTTATACTATCTAAAGTGAAAAGATATGTGCTTGTTTTGTACTCATATTTACTATTGTATCGCCGATTAGCTAGTTGTCAAGTGTTTTGTATAAAAAAAATAATTTTTTACTTGACAAAATGAAAAACACTAGTACAATTAGGAAGTACCCCCTACCCGGGGGCACTACATTCCCCCCTAATAACAAGCGATTACTCAACTAGTTTACACCTCGTTTCTA
>NTLX01000095.1_pt1 | contig 16245 bp, 23 predicted proteins | sample 1251771 | NCBI WGS metagenome assembly NTLX01 (sample SAMN07250028, study PRJNA358725) | marine metagenome | isolation source: viruses from ocean water | place: Pacific Ocean: North Pacific Subtropical Gyre | collected 2015
TGTTCATCTACTGTAACATCTTTTACTTTTGTGCCATCTACAACCTGAATATTGTTGTCTTTACACCACTTATTAATATAAGGATAAAGACCAGCATATATTGTTTTAGACGCATAGTTATATAATCTAATTTTTCCGTCCCACACTCTATTACGGTATTGTGGCATAAATTTAAAACCAGGCACCTCAAAGGTAAAGTATTCTCCTATATCTCTACGAATACTATCCTCGGCGTCTATTGTTAAATAGACCTCATTTTTCTTTTCTAATACAATGTATTTTGTTAAGACCATTCTTTGCCTACGACCCAACCAACTAATGTCTTTCTAACTCCACTTGTAACTTTATCTACTTTATGCCAAGTATAACTAGGAAAAACTATCATTGTTCCTTTTTTAGGTTTATCTAATGTTTCTATTTTTGTTTTTTTACTTATTGGGTGTGGGCTGCAAAAACTAAAACTACCACCTTCGTAGTCTTCATTTAAACATAATGTAAAACTTAATTTTCTTACCATGCCGTTATCATATGGATTATTATGACTATCAATATGCCAATCATAAAAATCATCTTTTTTATAAATTGTATATTGTAAAGGTTCAAATTCTTTTAATGAATAGTTCCAACCACTTTCTTTATTAGCAATTATGACCAAGTTTGTTAGTGAAGTACCTAATTTTTCTTCATCTAACCAAGATACATCCGAGCTTCTGTTTGCCTTATTACCCTCTTGTATTTTTGCTTTACTTATTTCTTTATTTTCACCTTGTTTAATAACTTCATCACAAAAACTAATTGGCACAATTGATTCTTTTATATGATATAACATTAAATAGCTCCGCTTGTAAACTTACGCCAATCTATTGCATTTTTTATAGTAAATGTTCTATTTGTTATTTGTCTTAATGTTTTATCTAAGTAATCAACAACCGCTTGTAAATATTCTACCTTTTGTTTTGCCTTTATCATTTCTTCATCTGATTCAATATACTTATCAACATCTGTCCTTAACACCTTTAGGTCAAATGGTTTTTCAGCATAAACAGAGGCGTCTGCTTTGCCTGTATAGTATTCCCACTTTTGTCTTTTTACCTGACTATAATCTGTTTCCGCTCTTGTTAACATAAGTTTAAATTTAGTATAATGTTTCATATACTTGTTATGTAATTGAGGAGTTTTAAGGGATTCTAAATCGAGTTCAGTATCGTTTATTTTTAGGTCTTTGTCGACCTGTTCTTGTAAAGTTTCTAAATCCATAATTTTTCCATTATTAATATTTCATATCATTATATCACAAAAACCTAAAAAAGTAAAGGTTTATTTAAGAAGTTGTAACAGTTGTTGATGAAGCACCAACTGAAGCAAAGTCATAAATTTCATAATTAAATGTTACACTAGCTGTTAGATATTGTACATCTGTTGCCTGTTGGTCATATTGAAGACCTGATAAGGAAACTGGAAATATATCTCTAAATCTAACTTCTTGTATAGCGTTATTTTTACTTGTTAAAATTGATAGTGTTGCGTCTGAAAAAGTGCCACCTTGATTAGCTGCACCATATTTTACTTTACCTGGTTCAGTTGATGTAGCAGTTACAGAGCCTGGTCTTCTATCGTTACCTGAAGATGATAGATTTCTAAACTCTCTATAATCTCTAGGGAAGCCTAGACCAACTAACCAACCATGTATTTCTTGATAGTTTTCTAAATTTTCATCTACAATAAAAGTTAATTCTAAAGGGTTATATGTTAATTTATCACCAGGATTTGGTAAATCTTTTAAGGGTGTAGGTTGATTGGCTACACCTAATGATACACCAGGTATATTAACTTGTGTAGCAAAAAACTCAACCTTAGGCAGTTTAATTACTGAGAATTTAAACTGAGTAGGTGAGGCATAATCTTGTGAAGTAGGTTGCCTACTGTAACTATTAATGGTTGTCATAATACTATTTATCCATTTTTCAGGCATAAAAAAAGGGGAGGTTTTTACGCCTCCCCTTTAATTTCGTTAGTCTAACTAACTTTCAGTTATTACATTAAGTTCGCTACTTGAACTCTTTGGTAATATCTGTTAGCGTTAGCAGAACCAGCACCATTAATAACGGCAGCGTCACCAGTTCCAGCTTCAGCAAATGGATTTGCTTGTAAGCCGTATCTAGTTTTGAAACCGATTTTTGGTTGGAAAGTATCTTGACCAACTGCTCTTACCATTTGTAGTGGTACATATGGGCAGTAAAAAATACCTGCGTCATAAGGTGAAGTACCTTTGTATCCTACAACATAGTAGTGAGCCGCAGCTGAGTTAGCTGAGTAAGGGTCAATGTACACTTTAAATCTACCGTTAAGAACACCTGCAAAAGTATTACCTGTGTCATCAACATTTAGATTGTTGTTAAGAGCTGGTGTATAGTCTAATACGCCTGCCATTTGAAGAGCACTTGCAACATCAGCAGAAGTAATGATAATGTTACCTTTACCTCTTCTTGTTCTTTGTGCTACTCTGTTAGCATCTCTCTCTAAGTTAAACATTAAACCTTTAAATCTCTCAACTGACCATCTGCCGTTTGAGTCTGTATCAAGGTCAAAGATACCAGCGTTAGTTACATGACCTGCTGGTGAACCTTTTTCTGCATTTGTGTAGATTGTTCTAACAACTTCTCTGTTAATCTCAGCAAGAATTTCAGCAGACAAAATGTTTGCTAATTCTGTTTCTGCGTCTAAACCATGGATTGCTTTTAAGTCTTGAGCAAGTTCCATAGTGTATTCAGCTTTAAGTGCTCTTGATTTAGCAGTAACAGTTGATTTCTCAATTGAGAATGCCATCTCAGCAAATGAATTACCACTTGCGTCACCTAATGCTTCAGCAGCAGCTGTAGTCATTGCAGTACCAGTTGTGTAAGTACCAGCTGGTGAGTCGTTAAGAACTTCAGGATTTGTTCCTGAATGTGCAGTAGATGAAAAACCGCCAGTTGAAGAACCAGCTTTGTTTCTACCTGAGAAGTCTGTATCAGCTTCGTCAAATAATGCTTCAGTTCCGTCTTGTGCGTCAAATCTACTTCTCATTGCAAATATAAGTCCAGTTGGACCAGTCATTGGCTGTACGCCAGCGATATCATATGCAATAAGATTAGGCATTGCTCTTCTTACTAATGAGATTAAAATTGGGTCCCAGTTAGAAATAGAAGCGCCTGTTGCGTTTGTTGGAGCAGCTTCCGATAAGAAAGCATTGTCCTCTTTCATTGCTCTTTCTTGGTTTTCAAGAATAGTAGCAGTAACAGCTCGTCTGTAAGAATCACCGATTTTTGGTAAATCTGCGTGTTCTAGGACTGGCTGCCATTTTTTTTCGTGGGTTTCAGATAAGTACATATCTCTATCTCTCCTCTATTAGATTTATTTTGACAACTTAATGTCTTTTGTTTTAGTAATAGCGGCGGTATAAGCAGCCATGCTTTTTGATAAATCTACATTTTCAGTTGATTCACCAACCGCTACATCATCAATGTCAGACGACACTTCTTTTTTACCAAAGTAAGACTCTTTAATTGTCTTTACTTTTGCTCTAAAGTCGTTTTCGTTTGAGTATTCAACCTCTTCAGCAAGTTTATTAAACTTTTCTTTTGCTGTGTCAGCAAGGTCTTCGCCCATTTCTGCAACGATTTGAGCTTTAGTTGCTTGACTATTTGCTTTTGAAAGTTCAACATTCTTGTTAATTTCTTCGTCTAATTTAGTTTGTAACGAATCAATTTTTGAAGCTTGGTCTTCAAGTACATCATATTTTTCGTCTGGAACATTTATGTAATGTTCCTCAAATAATTTTTTCAAACCAGAAATAAAGTCCTCAGCGATTTCGCCTTTGATACCTCTTTCTAAAGCCAATTCGTTTTCTTTCATCCACTCTTCCACAACATATGCTAGGTATGAGTCAACTTTTTCTACGAGTTCGCCTTTAGCTTTTTCTGATTCTTCTTTTAATTTTTCTTCATAACCTGCCATCATTTTTTTCTTTGCTTCTTTAACTTTTGAGTTAACAGCAGCTTCAAAAATAGTAGCAGCTTTTGATTTAAATTCCTCTGATAAATCTTCGTCTTTAACTAGAGCGTCAACATCCGCTGATACATCAATAGACTCATCTTCTTCAATTTCTTCTTTTTTCATTTTGTAAGAAGCTTTTTTCATCATCATTTCGTCTTTTGGCATATCTTCTTTTTTCTTCATGTCTTTCTTCATCATCATTTCGTCTGTTTGCTCTTCGTCTTTTTTCTCAGATATTTCTTCGGAACCTTCTTCAGCCTCTGCTTCTTGCTCTTCTTTAATCTTTGGCATTGCTTCAGCAGCACCAGCAGATTTTTGTTGAGCGTCACCAGAAACCGGCTTAACTTTTTTTGTTGCGTCAGGATTAGAATCTGTAGGTTTTACTACCGCTGACCCTAAGTCTTCTGCCTCATTAGACAGTTTAGAAGGTTCAGCCGCTACAGCATTCTTTTTAGGAGCGTCAGCTTGTGGGTTAGCACTAGCTTCTACAACTTCTTTTTCCAACGCCTCAATTTTATTTTCTGTTTCGGCCATTTGAGAAATCTCCTCTTATTTTTAATTAATTAAAAACTTTCGTTTTTTCGTACTAATGATATTTATAAAACTAAAGTTTTCCAAGAAACGATTTAAAGACTTTTAGCTTAGTTTCATCTAATTTTCTTTGCTTCGCCTCTCTAATTTGTTGTTTCCAGGCTTCAATATCCCTTTCAACAAGTCTTCCATTGTCCCATACCCACTCTTTGTTTTCCATGATACCTTCTACGAAAGCGTCTGGAGCGCTAGGGTCTGCAACAATATCAGCTGCCGTTGCAAGATAAAAGTCATCTTTTACATAATTTGCACCGTTTCGCTGGATTAAGGAACCCATACCTCTTGAAGATACTCCTAATTGAGCGCCTTCATCAATAAGACCTTTTACAATCTTACCGTATGGTGTATCCATAATTTTTGCCTCACCAATAAAGTTCTTACCATCTGGTTTTAGAGAAGTAATCATATGCGATACTCTTTCTAAATTTACAGTAGGTCCGTCTGGATGACCTAACTCACCAAATGCTCTTTTTTTATTAATGAATTCTCTGTTGTATCTACTCACTTCGTTTTCCAAAATATCTTTTGGATAAACTCTTCCATTTCTATTCTTCAAATCTGATTGAAGAAAGATACCTTTAATTTTGTATTTTTTCTTACCGTTGACTTCTTCTACTAGATATTCGGCGTTTTGTACTTCTTCGGATATTAGTTTCATTTGTTCTCTCTTTGTACTATTTATAAGGTTTTTTATCTAAACTCTACAATAATTGTGTAATTATCACCATTTGCAAAGTTCTTAGTTGATAATAATACATCTCCAGTAGGCGTTACAGCGTTATTTGGTATCTCTGTGCCTGACGGTCTAAAATCAAAATGACCTTGGCCTGATAATAATAATGCTGTAGCATTAGTGCCACCGTCCCATAATATCTCAACAGCAGATTTTGGATTTGCTGTATTTATTGAAAACCACAATTTACTTATGGTTCTATTGCCGTCCTCGGTCATAAAAGTTAACTCAGAAGCGTCAACTTTTTTTACTAAAGTTTCACCAGTACCATCTGAAAAGTTTGTTAGTTTTGCTGTAAATTTAACACCAGATGTATCTGCTATAGTTTGTGTTGTTACTGTATCTGCCATTAGCTTAATTTCCTTTTTAACCACAAGTAAAAGGCATAACAAGCAAATAAATAAATTGTTGCTACACCTACATCTACTAAATGTTCTCTCATGTGATATATAAACTCTATACCTGCTTGAACATCACCCATGCTACCGCCTTCATTGATAGTAACATTTTTAGTGCCTTCAAAATTTTCTATTGTTTGTTCCATTACTTGTATCCCGCTTCTTTATGTGTTTCAATTACAATATTATATTTTGTAACTGTATCATCACTATTTAAACTTATATCACCTATTGTATCCATAATCTTATCTTCGTCTGGTTTCAAACCCCAATTACCTCTACCAGATATTACTACTTGTTTTGTAGTATCGTTTTTAAAGTAAACTGTTAAATTACCTGTACCTAATATTTCATACTGCATATTTGCAATTGAAACTTTTGGTTCACTACTTGCATTATTACTATTGACAACATCAACTAATTTTTGTTGAAACTCACCACCAACACCATTTGCGTTAGTAATTATCTTAAAGTTATCATCAACTAACTTTGTAGTCGTTATTGTCATTATAATTAACTTCTTGGTGAACCAACAGCACTAGCATGACCATCTGCTATTGTGATAGTATCAGTAGTACCTTTTTCAATTATAATAGAATCGCCAGCAGAGTGTAGATATATGTTACCTAATGTTGTTCCGCCAGATTCTTTTACTATAACTGTTTGCGTATTAGCTGTTGCTACACAATGAACAAAATGAGCAAGACCAATGTTATTAGCACTAGGGTTATTAATAAACTCCCCTTTTACTATTACTGTATTTGCCATTTTACTCTCCTAATTGTTCTTCTATTTCTCTATCAAAATAATCATCAAATAATTTAGTATTAATATTATATTTCTCAGCAACCTTATCTACGGCGCCTTCAAAACTTTTTATTATATCGTCTGTACTTTCTTTTATACTCTCAAAGATTTCTCTTACGGCGTCCTTCATTTTAGGACTTAGAGATTTAAAAGAATCCGAGTCGATATATAAATCTTTTTCAACAATATTACTTAGCTTCAGTTTCGTCATTCTGCGTTAAGTCCATCTCTGCTTTACCATCATTACTTTGGTCTGCTGTAGTTTGTACTTGACCGTCTTGTGTAAAAGTACCTACATCTGCAACTTCTGGTTTAGGGTCGCTATGAGGTTCTGCCTCTACTTCGCCTGATTCTTTTTGATTAAAAAGACTCGCTGACAACTCTTTTCGTCTTGCGTCTAAAGCGTCACCCATTTTATCTCTTAATGCACTTTTAAATGCCTCACCTGCGTCTGCATTTTTGCCTACTTCTAAATTGTCTATAAAATTTTTAACATTTTCTGACATTTTTTATCTCCTAAATTGTATCTGAAACATCACTTGTAGGAGCAGATATAATACCGTCATCAATCTCTTTCTTGATTTGATTATCAATATCTTCTATCTCTCTCTCGTTTTGTTTCAAGATGTTTTTTCTCACATAACTTACTGAATAAAACTTACCAATGTAATCACGCATTTCATTTGCCAACTGTAATCGCTCTCTCATTAGCTCGGTGTTTTTTAGTTCAGCGAAATGGCCGTCTTGTAAGAAGTCGTATGTAATACTATCTCTTACACCTTGCCAATCTTCTTCATTAATAATACCTTTTAAAACTAATTGAGTTCTAAGTATATCATTAAATAATTCTGTAAATTTCTTTCTTAATCTTTGTACAAACTTAGTAAATTTAAGTTCATCTCTAGTAATTTCACTAGCACGACCTAAATTAAAACCAGAGTTAGACTCTAATCTACTAACTGGTACATTTAAACTTCGATATAACTTACTTCTAAAGTATTCTATATCGGCAATTTCTCCAAGATTTTGACCGCCAGGCAGAGTTGAAATATCAGTACCTCTTCCACCCTCTCTACTTGGTAACCAAAAGTCTTCCAACATTGACATATAGTTTCTGTCATCTCTGATTTCTCCTGTTGAGGCGTCATAGACAAGTTTGTTTCTGTATCTTGCCATAACATCTCGCAAATATTGTTCTGCTTTTTGTTTTGGTAGATTACCTACATCAATTTTAAATATTCTTCTTTCTGGTGCCCTTGCAATTCTGTAAATAACAGTTGCGTCTTCAATCATTCTTAACTGATTGACAGGCTTAATTGCTTTGTGCATATAAGATAGGACCATATTTTTAGTTTGGTCAACTAATCCTGATGGACAATAAGCAATTGTATCAGGTGCGATTTTAATACCACCAGATGTTGAGTTCATTACACCTTTTTCATTAAACAAATAGTATTCAACAAACTCATCAACTACTGTTAGCATATTAGGACCTGTTGCACCTTCAGGTCTTTTCTTTCTAACTTCTCTAATTCTTTTAATTTTTCTAGGGTCTAAGTATTTTAATTCTGTAATACCCTTATTAGTAGAGTTTCTATCAATAACTTTTTGATAAAATATTCTACCATCAACATACCATCTTCTAAAGATGTCATGCCCTTTAGTGTTAAACTGCATAAGTCTTAACACTTCTTTAAACTCGTTTTCTATTTTTCGTCTTACATCTTTACCATAAGGTAAATTATCTACATTTACTCTTACGGCTTCTTTATTTTCATTCGCCACGATTGCTTCATTAACAATATCCTCTACTGCTAAATCACACTCGGGGTGTAATGCTATTTCTCTATATCTTCGGATTAAATCTGCTTCAGTTTTGGCAGTACCTTCCATGTCAAGATACTGACCAAAATAGCCGCCAGCGGCGATGGTTTGTGTACCATCATCCGCTGGTGCTACTGTAAAGCTTTGTTTTGGGTCCGACTGCTTTTTTAATCGTGTAATCGAAAATCCAAATAGTTCAGCCATAATATTTTCCTCTTTTTATTCAGTAATATTTATCTACTTAAAATTAAGTAGTTGTATTACTTTCAAAGTATTGATAAGCAAATGTAGCTGTAAATTCTTCTACAACATCATTTGTTTCATAGTTCAAGTCAATTGCCGAAACGATAGTAGGATACAATCCTCTTAAAGTATAAGATTTAATTGTATTTCCGTTTCTATCTAAATGGTCAACAAAAGCGTCAACTTGATAATCAACAGGATTTGTTAATCCTTCATTATCAGTCATATTGTTGATACCATTTTGCCATCTTTCAAAAGCATTTCTTAATTTAAAATCTGTATCATTTAATACAGTAACAGTCCAATCTTCGAAAGTTCTGTCACCAGCGATTTTAATTTGTCTGCCTCTAAAAGGGACATTGATATTACCAACCGTCATTGACGGTATTACTGTCGCTCTACATAAAAAAGCTAAGTCTTCTATTTCTCCACCAACTTGTGCGTAACCAGGAAAAGGCATTGTTACCTTAAACTGATTTGGTCTAGCGCCACCGCCTGCAAGTTTAGCTTTGAAGTCATTAATGTTTGCCATTTTTTTTCTCCTCTACTGATTAACCTGCAACTTCGTCAAAACTGACGCCAGTTCTAGTTGCTATAAATGATAATGTTATGAAGTTAATGCTTCTAGCAGGTTTAATAAAAATCTCTGCTTTGAATTCATTTCTATCAATAACATCACCTGTATTGTTTGTTTCATCACAGACTACTAAGAAATCTGTAATACCTCTACGACCTTGTACTTCTCTTAAAAAAGGTTCTACAATGTTTCTAAAGTTAGCTCTTGTAAACTCATCATTGAATTCAAAGAGTTGGAATTTAGAAGCAGTTGATATTGCCTTTTCTAAAGTGATAAACAGTCTTCTTACATTTATTCTATCAAAAGCACTTGGACTTGCAAGACCAGTTTTATCGCCAAATAATACAGTACCTTGACCTGGGAAGGTTGATACTGGATTAATTCTTTTTGGATATAACTCATCTCTTTGTGTTTTTGTAGGATTAAAAGCAAGTTTAACAGCGCCTCTTACTACACCTCTATTGAAACCTGCTGGTGAAAACCAACTGTCTGCAATAAGGTCAGTTCTAGCCGCTAGTCCTGCCATGTCACCGTTTAGTGGTACAAATCTGTAAACATCATTGTATCTGTCGTACATATATTTGTAACCTGAATCAAAGAACACATATGAAGAAGATGAAATTGTACTAAAGAAGTCAATTACATTATCTTTTTGTGTATTTGAGTTAGTTACATTAACTACATCTGCTCTTTCAGGTGAAGCAAAGACAACACAGTCTTTTCTCGCCTCTGCAATTGTAATTAAGTTTTCAACATGAGTTGCATCACATTTTCCAGATATAATTAAACCTACATCAACTGTTTCACTATCAGCAAACTTATCGTATGCGTCTTTTAGTTGACCAGTTGTTACNAACCATCAGAACCGCCTGATAAAGATTCAAGAGTAGGGTCATTTACTGCTGTAAATGTTGTACCAGATGAAGCATTACCCCAGTTTGAACCTGAAGCATGATGTTTTGTCCAATAAATGTGCTCTGATTTATTATAGATTACATTTGGATAGTAGTTATCATCGCCTTGTGGAGTTTTAGCGTCTGAAGCTTTAGATACTTTTGAGTAAACTTCTAAAACTTGACCTGGAACGCCTGTAATGTCTCCGTCTTCGTCAATAACTACAACATGAAGTTCATCATTTGCACCGTTTCTTGCTGAAACATATGTTGATGTTCCTGGAGCGCCATCTACTGAATCATAATATTTCCATCTTCGTCTTATATTAGAGCCATCTGTGATTGCTCTTTTTAAACCGCCAGTACCTCTAGGGTGCTGAACGATAGTTAAGTCGTTAGTTGCAATGTTTGTGATTCTGTATTGTTCGCCGTCATCATAATCGTTAGTTGCAGCTGTAGTTGAAAATGCGATTATATCGCCTACATTTAGGTTTGCACCGGCAGCTGCTGTTATAGTTGTGTCACCAACTGCTGTACTTGCGTCATTAACAGTTGTTGCGCCTTCTTCCTCATAAGCGGCTGCGTTAGCACATACAGAAACTTGTAAAGTGTTTCCGTGAGCGCCTGCTGACCTAGCAACAAATGTTGCGTTACCAGCTTGCCCGCCTGAGGCATAGTTATTTGTCCAGTCATCTGTATTCTTAAGCAACACACCTGTTCCAGATGTAGAAGCATTAAGTGTAGATGTTTGAGTTGCTCGTACTACTCTTAAAGAATTAGAATATTGTAGAAAGTTAGCAGCGCTGAAAAAATACTCGAAGTTATTTACATCAGGTTTGCCGAATGTGTCTACCAATTCCTGTTCACTAGAAATGCTGATTATTTCATCTAACGGACCTTTTGTAAATTGGCCTGCAACAGCCCCAATAGATGTAGAAACAGCAGGAATGATTCTAGTTAGGTCTCTTTCCTGTACGAGAACACCTGGTGATACTTGAAATGCCATAGGTTTTCTCCTTTAATTAGCTAATTACCTTTGTTAACATATTATTTTAAATCAAACTTCGTATTATTCATACGCCCATAGTCAAACTTTGTCATTACTGATATTTATAAGATACACAATCTACAGCCCCTTACGCACCACAGGTGACCATACGGTTCCGTACTCATCTACCTCATCTTTCAATTCGTCTGGTGTTCCGTCATCAATAAAACCAAAAGGTGCCATATCTTGCTCAATTAAATTTTGTTGTTCCATGTATAACTGATTTCTGATATTTGAGTTAGATAACTCTTTAAAATACTGCTGGTTTGACAACCAACCAAATATGACTAGACACATCATAAGGTCATCATTACACCCGTCCTCCGCCATCCAGGAGTTACCACGCCTACTAAATGTTGACATCTCCTCTATTAGTTGAAAGTCATTTAATATCATTTTATCACTTTCTATAATAGTCTTAATACTAGATGTTCCTAATGCTTTTACTTGTTTTGTCATACGAACACCCATAGATGTACCACGACCACTAAACATAGCACCTAATATTTGACCAGCTCTACCTCTTTGTGTTGTCATCAACATATTATCATACTCTAATTCCATTTGTAGTATTTCTGCAATTTGTTGACCAATATCATTTACTTCGCAAAGTATATGTGCATGATTATAACCTTTAGAAACATTTTCTATAATACTAGGAAAAACATGAGGTTTAATTTCATTATTTTTATAAGTTGCAACAATTTCATAAGGTATCTTTGTAACATCTATTACTGCAAAGGCTGAATAATCTCTACCTGTGCCTCTAGCTACATCAACTGTTGTTACATATAATCTATCTTTTTCAGGTTTCTTAAACATTTGTAAACCATTTTGACTCGTAATCGCCGGTATATAAGGGGTCGCTTTTATTTTAGCCGGCGATATAAGAGTATCTACTGAGCCTAAAAATTCACATTCAAACTCTTGTTGAAATTGCTCAGGTGAGGTATTTCTAATTGTATCTTCTTTCCATTTTTCATCTCTGCCTGGTACCTCTGACCAATGCACTTCGATAGGCACATAATCATTTTGTTTATTGATTGCGTCAATCCATAACTTGTAATACATATTCATTCCGTGAGGTGTTGATACAATAATCATTTTTGTTTTTGTACCAGATGATATTGTAGGATAAACAGAGCTAAAAAACATCTCAGCAATATTAGCAGGCACGAAAGCAAACTCATCTAAAAATATAATATTATAAGAACCACCTCTAATAGCACTTGAAGATGTAGCAGCCGCTACAATAGTTGATTTATTTTCTAATTCAATATTACCTTTGTTCCAGTTTATAACACCTTGTTGTAACCATTTTGGTAAATTTTCATATGCTAATTGTACTCTTCCTAATATATCTCTAGCCGTTGAAGATTTATTAGCAAGAATGGCAATGTTTGAGTTTGGATTGAATAAAGCAAAATGAAGTAAATACGAAACAGTTGTGGTAGACTTACCACTTTGCCTAGGTAATTTACAAATGGTAAATCTATTATCATGTATAGTCCTTACAATATGTTTTTGAAAATCGTACATTTTAAAAGGAACTAAACCTTCATCTAAAGATACAATCTTCATATAATTTTCCATAAAATAAATAGGGTCTTTTTCACACTTTTGAAATTCTAAAATTTGTTCTTTAGTAAATTCAACTGGTGTGTTAACCTTTTTTAAATTTGGGTTTCCTAGATATGCGTCTGTACTCATATTAATGTGGTTGTATTGTACCCTCTCTAATTTGTTTTATTCTATGATTTAAAAAATTTAACCATCCTGTAACTATGTATTTTTCTTTTGTATTACTAACTATACCTCTATGAGTGTGTGTCCAGTAAGCAGGCCATATTAATGTTAAACCTTTTTTAGCAGGTATATCTATATTTTGATATTTAAAACTAGTACCACCATCTTCTACATCATTTAAATAGGTCATAAAAACTAAACATCTATCATAATTAAAAGATTTAAAATCATTTTCGTGGTGCCATATTTTAAAACCACCACCTATAGGATATTTTTGTGTGTTATATTCTTCTCCTATTCCAAACTCTGCATTAGCATTCATATGAGGATATTTTTTAATATAGAGTTGTATAATATCCATAATCGCACCTCTATATGTTAACCAAGGTTCGTCATTGTTATTATGTGCTATAGCCATTTCAAAAGATTCTTTAGCAGTTTTATCTATAACTTGTTTTTGACCATTGTTATACATCATGCCTGGTACTAAGTCAGCACTATTCATTTGTTTAGTTATATCGTTACATAATTTTTTTGATATAAACCATGCACCCATTAAAGTAGCATTATCTAATTCATACTCTTTCATATTATTATACCCTCAATATGTGTGTAACCCATTTTTACGGCCGCCTCTATGCGACTACTACCTTTATAAACAAAGTATTGATAATCATAATTAGGGTTTGTATCGTGTTCTATAAGAACAGCGTCATTCATTTCCTTACCGTCTAGTATGTCTTGTAGTAATATGCCATTTTTGACATAACTTAAACTACTTATCGGAAATATCGTCTTCTTTGGATGTATCTGCTTTGCCTTCAATAATTTCATCTTTTTTTAACATCTTTTGTAATTCAGTTGTAGAACCAACGAATAAGGCATTTTTTATATTTGCATTTGCCGTTTTAGGCAATTCTTTTAAATCTTTTAATTTTTTATTTAAGTCTTGTAATTTATCAACTGTATCAGCAACATTCTTAATACCCGCTAATGCAACTTCGTAGGCTCTAGGATGCTGACCTTCTTTTGCAACATCTAATATACCCTCAATAGCTTCTTGACCTTTTTCAATAAGATTGTAATAATATTCTCTACTATTTTTGTGGTCATTTTCCACATCTTCTTTATTTTTATCTTCTTTTCTAGGAACAGGAGCCTTAAACTCCTCCTTTGGTGGAGTTTTAGACTCTAATCCTAAAATTTCATTTACTTTGTCTTCAAGTGCCATATTAATATTTAGTATCTTTATGGTTTGTCTTATCTTTCCACCAAGATGGTAAACCTAAATGTTTTCTGCCATCAAACAAATTATCTTTTGAGTTTTTTGTTTTTTGATTATTGTAATGTAAAAATACTTGAGCACAATCTTTTCCTTCAAATTGGTCACGCCAATGTTCACATATATTACCTTTATAAACTAACATATCGCCAGGTTTTAAATCTACTTTTACACCATCTGTATATTCTGATTCATAACCATTTGCACCATCTTTACCTTTTTTAGGGTCAGATTCAATATATATTGGCCATTTATCACCACCTAAATTCATTGTTGTAGAAATTTCACAACTAAATCTATCTTTATGCCTTTTTAGTATATCACCGTTTTTATAGATACGAGCATAAGCATAAGTAGGATATAACTTTAAGCCTGTTTCTTTTTCCATTTTAGGTAGAACGGCCAATAGTAAAGTTTCCATTGCTACATCACCGTAATGTGAATATGTATTAGGCGCTTGTTGGTCGTTCCAAACTCCCCACTCTGTCGTAAATGGCGAAATATATCTTTCGTCAAACATTGTTCTTGCTACTTGCCTTTTCATCATAAAATAATTCATAACGAATTCAGCAATTTTTGGGTCTATGGCCTTTCTTATGACCATGTAATTATTTTTTTTAAATGCTGGTGTCATTTTTTTACTCCTGTAATATTGTTACTCACCGCTTGTAAGTTAAAATGTATAAACCTAAATTCTTCTTTGCCACTATCCACACCATACTCATGCTCTAAGTAGGCAGGTATAAAAATTAAAGTGCCTGGTTTAGGTGTATAATTAATTTTATCATTTGCCATTGTAACTTGTTTACTATCTTTCTCTGGCAGTTTCATCATTTTAGCCGCCAATCTAGGGTCGTGAAAAATAGGTCTTGATGTATTCTCTGTACATTTTAAATAATAAAACGCTGATACATGATTGTTGCCATGAATATGAGAATTGTGATGACCACCGCCTTTTTTAGAAAATTCTTGTACCCATGATTCAGTATAATATAAAGTATGATTACTTAAATTATATCCCATATTATCTAAAAAATTATGAGATGTTGCACCTACCCAATCATGTAATTCTTTTAACTTAGGGTCACCAAATATTGGACCAGAATGATAAGACCAACCAAAGTCACCTTTTTTTACTTTGTCTTTATCTCTTTTATATGCTTCTTTGATATATTTATCACACGCTTTATTTACTGATTTTACCCACTCTGGTTTATCAAAATACCAAATTGGTGTTGTAAAATAATAATCTATTTTTGCTTCATTACTCATATTATCTAAACGGATAGCCTAGGTTCCAAATCACTAAACTATATCTTGTTCCTTTTGTTACTGGTGCTACTCTATGCCATACAAAACTTGGAAAGACAATAATAGAACCACGAGGTCTAATACCATCACATGAATGTATAGCTGCTTTTTTATTTCTGTCCCAATCAACTTGATTTCTAAAATCAAATTCTAAATTACCACCAACATATTCATCTGGATGTGATAAAGAAATTGTTACTGATAACTTTCTAATTTTACCATGGTCGATTGGTCTTGTGCCATCTGCTAGAGGTGGTCTTGAATAAGGTTTTTCCCAACTATCACAATGCCAACCATAATATTGACCTACGCCGTACTTTGTAAACTGACAAGATTCTGACCAGTCCCAATCAAAATTCCAGCCTGCTTTTTCATTTGCTTCGTGTATGTATGGGTGTATTTCTTTGTAAATCCATTTATCGTTCATCCAAACAATATCTGATTTACGCTTCTTTTGAATATCTTTGACAATAGATTTTTTTAAATTACCTTTTTTGTCAAGATTTTCTTCATTATCTTTGTTTGCACCACCTGTAACGGCCATTTCTGGAGTATGTGATTTACCATACGCCACAATGTCGTCAACAAATTTTGGTGTTAAGACTGCTGGAAATTGATAGTAGTAATTTTGTAAATTCATTTTATTTTCCTCATATCACATTATATCATATAGTATTATTTAGTCAATGCCAGGATAACTATCCTGGTATATTAATTTTGATATTTGTATCTTAATATTACAACGCCTGAACCACCT
>NTLX01000096.1_pt1 | contig 16237 bp, 32 predicted proteins | sample 1251771 | NCBI WGS metagenome assembly NTLX01 (sample SAMN07250028, study PRJNA358725) | marine metagenome | isolation source: viruses from ocean water | place: Pacific Ocean: North Pacific Subtropical Gyre | collected 2015
TGTCTATACCATAACAAATATGGTCTTTAGTTTTTTGTATTTCTTTTTTAATAAAATGACGAACTGTCTGTATTGTATCAATATCTAGCATGTCTTAAATGTGATTTTGGACCTAGTTTTTTTCTGTGAGTTAGACCTTTTTTGTTATATCTTCTTTTTGTTTTTTTTGCAAATGTAACTTCTATCTTATAAAATTTTTTTACCATAATATCTAACTGGGTTTTTGTATCCTAAAAGTTTACTTTTATTTTTTGGAAATCGTTCACCACTACAATCTTTGAGTGTTAATATTTTAATCTGTCTCGCCAATCTCTTTTTTCTCCTCTTGGACTCTGTATTTGTTTTTCACATACGTGGTCACTGTGTGTTGTTATGACCATATCGTCTTTATCTGTACACGCGTAAAAACATTTTACGGAATCTTCACCAAAAAAAGGATCAACTCTTTTTTCTTTGTTTAGTCTGCAAGTAACAAAGTATTGATTTCTCTTATCATATAATTGTCCTTTACCAGACCATTTATAATTTTTTGCAAACACAGGATCGCAGGAGAGTAATGGGAGCACTAAGGCTCCCACTAAACTATTTTTCAGCACAGGCATAACTGTTAATCTCTAGACCAACAGAAATTTCTGTAATTATTGGTTTTGACCACATAATTTCTCCTTTGTTAGAAGTGCTGGTTGTCATTGTGACCGCAGTCCACTAGAAATATTTTAATTTATTTTTTAATCTTTGCAATACCTTTTAGGCCAAAAGATCCTGCTATACTGGCAAGTATCCCATAAGATATCCAGTCTGGACAGTCGTTCTTCAAAAACAAAAACCCTTGTTGCATATAAGGTTGAAGTGCGGGGATGAAGGATGCAAAAATTATAGCAATGAACGTTAGAGTCCAGGCTTCGTCTTTCCATGAACTGTCTGAAGCTGACATTGCCTTATCCTCCCAAGACCCATCCTGCTCTATTCTTGATTTAGTTGCCTCTAATTTTGTTAACTCAACCTGTGATTTAAGTTGTGCTTTTTTTTGTTTCCCTTCAATCCAAGTTTTAGCCAAACTCGCCACTGGACCAATAATTGCTGTAAACATCATATCTCCTTTTGATAAATAATTTTATTGTCACCTTTTTCAACAACATTAAAATTATAAGTCTTTAGCAACATATCCACAATACCCATCTGTAGGTCTGTGTAATCATCAAGAATAATTAATCCTTTTGATGCCATTCTAGGTATAAAAAAACCCAACTCATCAATCACAGCTTTAGTCGTATGGGGTCCATCTAAATGCACAACTTGATATAAACCAAAAATAACAAGTTGTTGGTTAAGTACAAACTGATGTCCCTCACCCATCGTCTTAAAATAATAATCGTCTGTCATATGAAAAAAATCAAAATCAGGGTAGTTTTGATAAAGATATGAAACTGTTTTTTGTTTCATTTCCTCAGTGTAACCAGCTACCACACTACCCTCATTATCGTAGTGCTCGTAACTTAAATTGTTGTAGGGATCTACAGCTACATGCTTGTATAGTTTTGGTTTACTATCTAAGATAGCATCCATAATAATTTTAGAACCCAACCCCTCCCTTAGCCCAATCTCGCACGTTAAAGTAACCTGATTTAATTCAAGTTTACCAATTTCTTTTGTTATTAAATGGTATTCTGTTGAATCACCTTTTATCACTTAACGCCTATGAACTTTTTACCTTTAACTTGTATGTTAGATATCCCTTTTATATCGCTTTTTACACCATTTTCACGGTGAGGGCAACCAGTAGTACCACCTATCTTCAAACTTTGTGATACATGAGGTAAGGAGGCTTTCTCTCTTAATTTGTTAAATTCTCTTTTACTTTTTATAGTATAATAACGATCACCTTTTTTCTTGAGTTGATAACCTTTTTTAAAATCTTCCTGTACACCTTTTGAAAAAGTTTCATGTTTTTTACCTTTAAGAATCATTCCTGTTTTATAATCCCTAGTAGGTAGATGACCTTTGTCATCTCTTTTATAATCTAGTTCTTTGGCTCTTTTGTAATCATATCCACTACCCTCTGGATCAAAACCACCTTTTTTCATACCTTGTGGCTGTGGACCTCTTTTCGGTGGCGGACCAAACGATTTACCCATACTTGCTTTTTCTACTTTAGGTAGAATCCCTTTGTTTTTTGATGCATAAAAAACCTGTTCTCCCTCCTTAGAGCCATACTGGTCTTTCATAGACTTCATAATTTTTTTACCTGTTTTGTTTAGCGGCATCGTTTGCAACCTTTATAGCATTTAATCCTAGTTTCTCATCAGCTACTCTGATTCTCTCTTTTGATGCTACTTCAGCATCTTCACGTTTCATTTTGTCTAAATCAATGCGCTGATCAAACTCACTTGTCTTTCTTTGTTCTTGAGCACCAAATTCCATACTGCGTCTTTGCATATCCATAGCTCGTAAATCTAATTCTCTTTGTTTTAATTCAACTAATGGATCACCTTTTTCTGTCATTTGTTCTGCGTTTTGTAATTCAGTAGTTAACTCCATAACACGTAATGCTACCATAGAATCAAACTCTATTTGAAACGCAGCAGGCTCAGTTTCTTGTAATGCTTTAAGATCAGGTCGTTGTGTTGCAATAATCGCAATCACTTGTGCTCTGGCTTTCATAGATAAATGCTCTGAAATATGCGCTTGCAGTAAAGCATAGACTACGGGATTAATTTGTACCATTCTTGTTTTGATAAATGCTGCATGTGAAAGTATATGAGCATCGTGATTTTGCTGAGGAAACGCTGTTGGTACCTCAGTTCGTAAAGCTTCTGCATTTTCAATAGCAGGATCTTTAGGAATCACAGGTTTTTCTGGTTTTAGCAGTTCATCAATCCTTTTTGTACCCAAAGATTCATAAACTCTTCTATATGCTTCTCTAACATCGTGCATTTGTGGTGCACTTTGAGCGATTTGTAACTGAGTCTGCGCTAAAGTCACTCTTTGCGCCATAGAAAAGATATTTGGATCTGCAACTGGGATAACATCTACATCATCACTGAAATCTGCAACTTTAATTAGCCTATTTCCACCATAAACATTATAAGGATAGATTGGCGGTAGGTATGTTCCAAAAACTTTAGCTAATAATCTGAATTCTTGTCGCATAGAGTAGTAACATCTTTTGTGTATCGCACTCATTACCCTAGAACCACGTTCCAGAAGCGCAATTGTCGTACCTACTGCTCTATTTTGAGCATCATTTCCAACTGCCATATCAGCAATAGCTGCAAATTTTTGTCCTGCTTGTGTTACAAAGCCTAAAAGTTGGAAAAGTGTACCACTTGGCTCTTTAAAAGGTAAGATTTGAAACTGATCCTTAATATTTCCACCTGGTGCATCAACATCTCTGAACTCTCCCGGCTGAAAAGGTTGGTCATCATCCCTAATTCTTAGTCCTCGTGACTTAAAACCAGCAGGTAAATTACTCAAAGTACCCGCATCAAGCAATTGTCGCAGTGCAGAGGTAGCAGTTTTAGCCAAACCACCAATCATATGTATCAAACCAAAGCCATAAAACCCTAAACCTGGTAAAAATTTGTAGTGAACGAAGTATTCGTTGCGTTTTAGTGTTTCATCATCAGGCGAAAAATTGCGATAGATACTTAAAACCTGTTGTGAGCCTTCATCAATCGTTACAATGTAAGGAACTTTAACATTTTTCTCATTATTCTGCTTTTCATACTCGTCTAAATCTAAATCAACATGCATTTCCAATACATTAAACTGATAGTCCCGTGGTCCTTGGTCCGAGACCCCTTCAATCTCATCGTATTTATTCTGAATATCATCTTCTTCTTGCGTAGCTGCAAGTTCCACGTCCCTGTAAAACCCTGTTTTTTGTTTTTTCAACACATCGTTTTCAGTCATTTTTATAATGTGTGTAATTCTTTCGCAATCCATAAGATCTGTCGCATAATACGGAACTACTAAATCTTCTGCGGGTACAAATTTACTTACTGCTCGTTGTCTTATTTCATCATAGTAGATTTTTTTGAAAGCACTTCCTGCTAAAGGTAAGTAAAATAAAAGCTGATCAAACTCTGGAGTGTATTCCTCCATCTTGTCCATCACCATATAGTTCATAAATTCTTGGACTCTGTGAGCTTGTTCTTGTTTAGGTTTACTCGTATCACCAACCACCTGTGTTCTAACTGGACCATCTGGTGGTAGTAACTCTTTGTAAGCTTGTGCCTGAAATTGTGTAACAGACTCGGATAATAAAGGATGAGTCACGCCACTCGCACCTTTGAAAGGCTGACCTTCATCGTTATACTTAAATCCTAATAAGTCCAATCCTGATGTATAACCTTTTTCCCAATCTCCTCTGGACTCTTTATCTTTTTTAAATTCTGTAATTAAGTCACTGGATAAAGCGGTCAAGGCTCTATCGTCCATATCCTCAGCTAAGTTTTTGTAGAAATTATCTTCTTCTGGTGACGCGTCTTCTTCTACGATCTCCTCAGTAGGTTCTTCAACTTCCACGTCTACAGGATTAACCTGTTCTTCCAGATTGTCTTCATCATCCATTATGTAATCCTTGTTTTTTTAGTCCGCCCTAATTTTGTTTTAACATTAACAAAAGTACCTTTGCTTGCTGGAGCTAGAGTTCTTCTCAAATCTTGTAGTTCCGCTGACATTCTTTTTAATCTAGGTTCTACCATTTTAGGGTCAAGATTACTAAGAGTTTGTAATACATCTGTTCTTACTTGTTTTTCAATATCAGGAACTTGTCTACCCACAATATCAAACTCTGGGTTTTCTTTAACAGGTCTTGTTTTAAATCGTCTAAGTTGTGTAGTAACACTTTCACCTCTTGGTGATCTTCGTCTTGGTCTTTTATTAAAATTAATTAAATCAAATAAACTACCAGGTGTTCCAAAAAGTTTCCCAAGTGTTTCTATCTTTTTAGCTTGTTTTTGTTTATCTTCTGACTCTTCACTCATTCGTAATACCTATATTCTTTAGGGGGTAAATCTTCATTGTCAACATAGTCTGAGTATAACTCAATAAAGTTGCCTTGCCTATACCTTAACACAGCCTGTGTCGTAGAATCAACATAATCATCGTGTGCACCATTAGGAAACGAAGCACATTCGTCAATCACATCATCAGCAAATTTTTCTCCATAAGGAAACCAAACCTGTCCACTTTCAAACACAGGCGCACAGGCATTCACTCTCGTATATTTATCATTACCCTTACTAGGAACAAAAGGTATCACGGGTATACCCATTCGTCTAAACTCCTGAGTTAAAGGTTCACCACTGGCTTTTTGTTCTATAATAATTGTTTCTGGTTCCCAATACTTATTCGCATCTAATGCCACTGCTTTTAATTCTGGAAAATCAAATTTACCCCTAATGGCATCTAATAAAATCATATGTGGTGCCCCTCCTTCTTCTGGAAAAAATATACCCCAAGTCGTAATCGCAGAATAATCCGCAGTTTCTTTTTTACTAAACGCTGTATCATAACTCTGAATTACATGCATAAGATTAGGTATCCCTTCACCTTTCCAAGGTTGCCACCATTCTCGTTTTAAAATTGCACCCTCTTCACTGGTGGGATTTTGCATATACTGAGCTGACCAGTTACGAATAGGAATACTTGACTTGATCTTTTCTAATTCTTCTAACTCCCAATACTCTGGCCATACTGGGTTCCCTGAGTCGAGGATCGCGGGGAATGAAATCTGTCGCCACTTATCTGCTTTAGGTTCAGTTTGAGCCTTCAATAATCTACCCGTTAAGTCATCTTCTGCCCATCTCGTCATAACCATCAGTATAGATCCACCGGGCTGTAACCTCTGTCGTGGACCTGAAGTATACCAATCATAAGCACGTTCCATCGCAATATCTGACATTGAGTCTTGTTCCGTGTGAGGGTCATCAATAATCAATAAGTCCGCACCACGGCCCGTGATACTCGCTCCAACGCCAGCTGCATAATACTCACCTCCGTGATTTGTTTCCCAACGACCTTTTGCTTTGGAGTCCTCACGAAGTTTCACATTACCAAAAATTTGTTTGTACTCTGGTGAATCAATAATATTACGAACCTTAGAACCAAACCTCACTGCTAGTTCTGTATTGTGAGATACCTGCATTATTTTCATCTTAGGATACTTGCCAATGATCCACGCAGGAAAATATACAGATGCAAATTCAGATTTAGTATGTCTAGGGGGCATATTGATAATGAGCCTCCCTTTTTTATCTGCAGCAATGTTCGTAAACTCGTGAGCAATAATTTGATGGTGTCCCCACTTGCTCCTATCTTTTTCTTTACGACATATAAAATCTGGCCAGACTTCCTGAACAAAATACAAAAAGTGATCCTGACATAACTTGATGTGTTTAATCCAGAGCCTCTCTACTTCGAGCCTTAGTTTTTCTGTTGTCATCAAATCAGACTTCATTTGGACATTATAGATAAACTAAAATAAATTTCAAATGTTTACATATATCTAACTTAGCCTATAGGTGTATAGACTAGCAAGCAGCCGCCCGCAGGTGGTCAGAAAATCGTTAGTTGGTATGATGTGTAAATGGGAAATGAGCCTTGTAAATATGGGGCAGAATTACTGCCCCATAAAATGATTATATAGTTTTTTTTATTTTTTTTATGATTATTTTTGTTGACATATATCTTATTATATCCCATAATATAATAGAGTTATTAATATTAACATTTAGCGAAAGGTAAAATAACAATGACTCAAAATAAAATAAAAACTTTAAGAAATCTTTCTCTGGATCAAATAAACTCTATTGAGTTTATATCTGGAAGAGATCTTAAAAAAACTGTTATGGCAGATGATAAAGCCATGACAGAAAGACAACATACCATTTTAGACAAACATAATGGTACTGTGATTGTTAAGACTAAAACTGCAACGCATCAAATTTCTAGAAGTAATGAAGTTAGAGATGTGATTGATGTTAAAAACTTAAAAGAAGACCACCCAGATATTTATTTTCAATACATTAGAAAAGTTGAGTATAGAAAAATAAATATCAAAACAATTAAACAATAGAAAGGATAAGGGAAGGCTAATAACCTTCCCTTTTTTTATTATGACTGAATATGTAAAAGTAAATGGCAATGTCACTACTATGGATAATTTAAGCTTGTCTATTTATTCTCAAGCAGATGAAATAAATTATACAGTTGATATTATAGAGAATTATGAAGATAACAATTTTCATATCATAATATTTAGTAGTGACCGAGATAAAGCAGACTTTGAAGGTGGTTTTAAAACTTTAAAAGAGATGTATTATTTTTTAAAAACAATAGAAAAGAAAGGTTTATAATATGAATAAAAAGAAACTTTTAATATATTTAGAAGATACGATTGACGTATGCGAATTTTTAGTAAAAGAAATAGGAACAATACCAGAAGGTAGTAGTGTCATTCAACATATAAATGAAACTAAAGAAATAATTAAACAGTTAAAATAAGTTCCTTCCTTACCTGGATCAGTTCGATCAAACTGATCCAGGTTTTTTAATCCAATAAACATTTATATATATACTTGCAGCTAGGCCCTGGGTTCTAGTGATATGATTATATGATTATATGATTATATGGTTGTAGGTATGATCTGCCGCGGTATGATTGCGGCAGATATGATTAAATATGATTAGATGATTATTGGATTAAAAAATATTCTTTAATAATCTGGTAAATTATTTTATTTTCGACAATGATACTTGCACCGTCAAACCAATCCATATACCAATATTCAATTTTATAAATGTTTTTGTCCTCATCAACAAAGATTCTAAATTCATCAGAGGGACCGCCCCAAGACAATTGCCACCTCCAATAACCAAGCTTTTGACCTTGAAACGTGTTAGGCTCAACCTTATCAAAACATAAACCATATTCGCTTATATATTGACCAAAATCTTCGTAATGCTCTAATTCTTCGTTTGGCTCTCTTAATTCTTCATCTTCATTAAAATATTGATAAGCTTCTTTGAATTCATTTAGTGTATAATCATATTGTGACTGCACAAGATCAATACATTTTTTTTCTTTAGTTTGCATAATTTAACCTTTCGTTTATTAATATTATATTTATTATAAGATATAATGGGATAAATGCAAAGCTTTTTTTTATTTATGCAGCAATTTTTCAAGCTGTCTAAACAGCTCGTTCAAGGTTCTCGTTTCAAGAACCAGGCGAAACATTCCGGGATTATTGTTTTTTGGATCTGTTTTTTTTATTTGCGGTTCGTGCAGCTTGTTATCAATATGATTAGATATGATTGTATGATTAGATATGATATGATTGCAAGTATGATTGGGGATATGATCGCGAATATGATTGGATATGATATGATTTCGTGAATCAAGACCCACGACTCTGAAAAGTTTGAACCCTCTCTGCTTGGTACTTGGTAGCAAGATAAAAACTTGACCGCCACATTTTTGATGTTTGATATGCCAGTTGATCTGATAGTTTGAAAGTCCTAAATTCTTGCTTTCCTTTGATTTTAATTCTAACCAAAATTCGCAACCATTTATCAAACAATTTAAATCTGGAATTCCACGAATCGTGGCACTCTCAATTCTAGTAAAGTGCCACAATTTCTGTGTTTTTTTAAGTGTGTTGATTTTTTGCCACAGTTGAGATTCATTCATCTCCAAACCAAAATCCTAGCAAGAAAATTAAAAGCAAGATTATAAAAATTTTAATTAGCATTTAAACATTTTAAATATTACTTGAAAATCACTATAAAAAATATCTTCATTAATTCTATAATCTCCATAACAACCTATAAATCGGTTGTCCTTAAGATACGATTTTATTTTAGGTAAAGTTATTTTATGTTTTTTTATTAATGGATACCAATTAGATTTTATAGATTTAAAAGTTTTTTCGCAACGCTTATTGGGAAAAGTTCCATCATTCATAGGATGGCACAAAATCCAATCATACCACATTTTATAAATTACATATTCTTGCTTTTCAGTCATTTTGTTTTTCCTTTCTTTTCCAATATCGTTGACTTTCAATATCCTCAACTCTATTCCATATTTCAGTGAATCTTCTCAACCAATAAGATTGATAAGGCATTTGAACTTCTTCAGACCAAATCATTTCCTCTGCACTCAAGATTTCATCAAATTGCTCTCTCTTGCACCAAGCAATATATATTTTATTCAATAAATTAATTGTCATTTACAAACTCCAAAACTTCAAAAAAATTGTCAGTTTCTAATAGTGGTTTTACACCATTTCCATAATCATCATTATTAATTATGTGAAATCTTTTATAACCTTGCAATTCTCTTTTCTTTTCGTTTTTGTGGTCAATAAAAATCAAATAATTATTGAATAGAAAACTTGGGCAAGTGTCATTTGCATACGATACATTTTCCCAAGCTTTAGGAATTAAATTTCTAATGTCTTTTACACATTTAGTAAAATAATCGTACATATATTTTGTCATTACTCACCACCTTTCTCATTACAATAATCACGAATCATATCTTCTATGTCATCATAGTTATGAAAGGCAAGTTTTTTCTTTTGCTTATCCATAACTTGATTAACCATTTCTGCCATAGTTGGTTGGAAATCTTGATCTCCAAAATCTATATTTTGTATAGCTTGATAGATATCTTTGCATTCTTGGTCATAGTAGTATTGTTTAACTTTTCCCATTTTATAGTCCTTTCGTTTAATGAGTTAATATAAAGTCTTTTAATTATAATACGAAAAAAAATGACAATTGTCAAATTAATTTGTTGACATATCCATTTATTTGGGAAATAATAAGATAATACTAATCGTTAACTGAAAGGATAAATTATGGGCGATAGAGTATCAATAAGCTTTGTGAATGAAATTGAATGCATTCACGATAAAAGAAGAGAGGAAAGTGTTCCTTTATTTAATCATTGGGGAGGTTCTCATTTTCCAGAATATGCACTTAATTGGGTAAAAAAACTCAAAAAAGAAATAAAAGAAAACAAAGAAAAAATATCAACTCCATACACAAGGTTAGAGCCGCAAAATGTTATGGTTTTATTTATTGCAGATTTACAAAAAGATAAACAATTTGCAGATTATACAAATCCAAACAGGATAACTCACTCTATTTATTTAGGTAAAGACTTACAAGATGGTGATAATTCTGACAATGGTCACTTTGTGATTGATATTAATTGTGAAAAAATATGGAGTTAATATAAACAATATCCCACCCTTAATTGGGTGGGAGAAAGGATAAAAAATGAATGAAAAAGAATTTATTAAATGGTTAGATGAAAATGCACCCGTTGATTACGAAGAAGTACAACACTTTAGCGATGAAGAAGGTGCGTCAATATGGATTAGATTTGATTTAGATAAGGAGGAAGATGATGACTAAAAGTAATGAAAAACAAATAGAGTGGGTCATGAATGAAGTTAGTAAAATAATAAATCAGGCTCACAAAAAAAAATATGATTGTGTGAATGTCTGGCAAGGTCTTAACCAAACTGCAATTGAATATGGTTTTGATTGTGCCCCTACTAACACAAATGCAACTATGTTTACTTTAATGAATCTAGTAGACAAACTTAAATATATAGAAGAAGAGAGGTTAAAACATGACTAAAATAAGAGATAGAGATAAAGAAGCTGAACAAGACTATTGGGATAACCACCCAAAAGAAAAGAAACTTATAACAATTAAAGTTGAGGGAGGGTATGTTGTAGATGTAGAAAATATGCCCAAAGGTTATAAATACAGAGTTGATGATGCAGATTTGAAGAATTATTATGACTAAAAGGCGGTCTAGAATGAAAGAATTACTTAAATTTTGGATCTAAAAATTAAGCTGATGGAAATTGTTTTAATTTATATGATTTTGGGTATGATTGTCTTTTTTTGGGGACACAGACGATAATATGATTGCCTATGATTAGGTGATTTCTTTGATATGATTAGGTGTGACATCTATGATTGCAGAGGAATCATCAATCTTTTTCTCAAGTTGTTGCAATCTTTCCTCAAGTTGTTCTCTACTCATGCCCTCCAACGTATTATGAGTAATTTCTTTTTTATCAACAAACATACCTGCCATCTGTCCTGCTCGAAACTCTGCATTGATCGCGCCAGTGTATTGACCTTTCATCTCTGCCCCATTTCTTAATCGTTCAAATGTTTTAAATCTAGCTAATTTATCTTTTTCATACTTCTCTTGCTCTTTTTGTAATCTCTTTTCTAAATATCTACAAACGTGAGGATTTAAGTCTGGGTTCAACAAACGACTAGCTTGTTCATATGGTTTTCCACGAGTTGAAGTGTACCCAGCTTTTTCTGCTGCATCTGCTTTTTTCATCTGACCCCAATTTGCCACAAGTATGTCAACAAAATTTCTTTGTTGTGCAGTTAATTCCATTGAAGTTTTTAGTTGATTAGATTTTTTACCCATTAGTTATTATAATTTAACAAAATTTCTTTGTCTTTATCTATTTTTTTTGTTGTTACAATATTGTATATCATATAATCGTCCCAGTCTTCTTTTATAAACAATTTGCAGTTGTTTTCAATACTATGATTAACAAAACCTCCTAATGGTGTTCTTACATACCCAAAAATCATTGGCACTTTAATATGTGTAGATCCTAAATCTACTCCCTTACCTATGGCTTCTTTTGCAAAAATACCATATCCATCAATTTCACTTTGTCCAATTGTTAAATTATCTGGTAATGGTCTATAATAAAATCTATTCATTTTAAAGTTTGCCATTTTTGCTATATACCTTTTACTTACAATAAAAAAAAAAAAATTAAAATGCAAGGTTTTGTCCATAAGAAATTTGTTATTTTCCTACTTTTTGGGAATTTTTCCTAAAATTTTCCTAAAACTTTTTGCTATTTTTCCTAGTTTTCTGCTTATTTTCCTACTTTTCCCAAAATTTAGTGCTATTTTACCTTTTTATTTTAAAAAAAAGTTGTAAGAAGCGACATTATAGGAAAATGATTGCAAGTATGATTGCACTATGATATACAGTAGATACCTTTCGTTAATGAGGAATAGCACATAGATTTTTATGATTTATGTGCTATTTTTTTATAATGTACCTTTTTTTAGAGTTCGTTTGTGCGATTACTGCGGTTATTTCTATTTACATTTATGGTAATCAGTCTTGGTATGCACCGTTATTTGGTTTATTTTCACAAATATTCTGGGTCACGTGGACCGTGGTTGGTGGTCATTTTCCCATGCTTATCTTGAGTTGCGCTATGATTATGACTCATTGTAGAAATTTCACGACCATGGGAACTAAGAAAAAGCTGAAACAAATATTGTTGAAATGACCATATCAGGAATATTTTTTACATATTTTCTAAAGGCATCTACCTCTTTTCTTTTTATTTTTCTAACAATTTTATTATCTTCAGAAATCATTTTTTTATAGACATTATCGTATTCTTTCCACGCTACTTGACGTTTCGTAAAATATATATTTCGTTTTTGTAAAGCTCTAACATAGCATTCGTGCATATCTTCTGGGTCTAAAGTACCCCATTCACAAGCTAATCTAAAATTGTCTCTTGCTTCAATGATCCAATTATGAGCTGTTATTTTTATGAGTGATGATTTTCTATCAGATTGATTGATTAAAGTTTCATCAAAAGCATTGACAACGACAGCTCGCCATAATTTTTGTTCTGGTTCTAAATTACGGTCTAATACTGATCGCGCAAATTTCAAACCCATTTTTTGTAGCAAGTATGGTGCAACCATTAGTGAAAGTATAATGTAGATATTTCTTTTAATAATTTTCTATAATTTGCAGCTACGCGTTTAGATGATTGTTTCTCATCAAGCAATAATATGTAATCTTGGTACAATTTATCAAACAATGTGGTTCGTTCATCAAAGTTCATATCCTCTATATTAAGGATTAAAGGGTCTTCTTCGATAATATTAAATAGATTATTTAGGTCAATTTTTTTTGTCATACCTTTAGTGTATCTATTTCGCATCTTTTTTGCTACCTTGTACGACAGAGAATTTTTTGTAATTCGTAAATTCGTGCTCAATGTGAGCAACTTCTTTAAATATTTCAATGGTTTCCTCCTTTGGTATATCACCAAGCTTTAAACTATAAATTAAGCTAAAGGCGGATACATAATCTTTATGATCCAGTTTAAATGACAACAGGTTGAGTAATTTAGTTAATTGTTCTTTTTTATCCATAACAACTCCAGGTAAAGGTTAAGTTCCGTGAGTCGTGGTTCGTGGTTATTTAGTCGTCCTTATATATATTAGGGTCATAGCCGGAAAGATTAAATTTCATTTGATACTTGATATTTTTGCTCTTGAACGTTGGTAACTGACTATCGCAATTCGGACATACAAATCTGAGATTCGAGAGCCTATTATCTTTTTTTACACCATTTATGTGGTCAAGTACAAGCGATAATTTTTTTTCCTGCCACGAATCTGATAATCCACACACTTGACAGGAGTAAGGCAGAAGCTTCTCTCTTATAATGCGTTCTTTTAGATAACTATAATTTTTATACTTTGAATCTTTTACAAAGAGTTTTTCGTTAGGTATTCGTGTATATTTGTTATTCATTAAATAAACTTGGCATTTTGTCTAATTCTACAATATTCCTGTTGTAATAGAAACGCAAGTACTCGTCCCAAGATTTGTGCCTGTAATCACCTCTTACTACATAACGTTGAAATACTTTTAATTTACTACGTTGTTGTAATGGATCATAAACCATCGGATAAGGTAGAATGCCATAATCTACCATTTTATTAAAACGATACCATATTCTCTCCCACGTTTCTCGTCTATCATATCCAATTAACATATAAGCCATAATTTCATTAGGCTTAATACCGTTTGCGGTTAACATATCAACACCTTTGAAAAATCTTTTTTCATCACCAATATTATCCCAAGCTGTGTAAATACGTTTTTTTTTAAACTGATCATCTCTAAAGTTAATCGTAGGTAATGCTTCAGCTACATTCTTATCTATCAAGCGAATATTAATACCTTGGTTAAAACACACTTGAAAATTACCTTCTTGTATCTCTTTTACTCTGGCTCTCCATTGATCCTCCGGTTGACCAAAAAAATCATTATCTAATAAATGTATTTTTCGAGGATAGGGGTCACCTCTCCATATTTCGTGTATAGTGTTTTCCGATTTATTTTTACCTTCTTTTGTTGGCACTACACAAAATTTACACTTTAAACGACATCCCCTCTGTGTGAACCCCAGACTAAACTTATAATCAGGGTAAAATTCATAATCTAGTTTATGGTAGTCACCAATATAATCTTCTACTTTGAGTTGCCAGTTGTCAGTGCCTGTGCCTCCTATAATGGCTTTTGGGTAGTTTTGTTTTAGTCGTTCTATTCTATGAAGACTAAATTTAAAAATACTAGATGCAAATATTAGGTCGAACTCAGGGTCAAAAAGATCCCTGTTTACTGATCGTGTAAATGTTACATTGTGATTATGTTCTTTATAATATGCAGCTAAACGCATTAGCGCAAGGTTTGGTAATTTACCATCGATTTGTATGAGCTTGACGTTCATCAAACACCACACATACCCTCGTCACAGATACTATTAAAATTATCAAACATATCCAGCTGACCATCATCCTCCATAGCTTTATCAAGTGGTTGACAACTTCTATGTAAAAACAATTCATCTTTAAATTTGTTTTTAATTTTGTATTTTTCCTGATTTCTAATTTTAGAATCCATATCAACTGCCTTTTTAAATAATTCTGGATCATCTTTTTTAATTTCTTTCCAAGATGCTTGACTATGAAAAGGGCAAAAGTAACAAGCAGATTTAGTAGGCATCGGATACCCATTTTCTTTCATCCATACGATACAATCCTGCCTTGACATACCTAAATCGTTAATCAGTGGATACTGATTTTCAATATACCTGAGTTTATTCATTCTCATTCGTCTTAGTTCATCTGTTGAGATACCTAACAACATCTCTACTTTAGTTTTAAGACCAACTCTTTGTCCCTTACTGTATCCTAATAATTCACGAATTTTTTTTACAACTGGTTTTATTTTGTAATCTGCTGTGCACTGTCGCATAAGCATCCCTCGTTTGCCAGTGTCAATATCTTTTGTATGGAAAGGAATTGTAAAAGCCTGAAAATTTCCCTCACTTGCATTTAGCACATCTTGTTCAAGATTTCTGTAACTAACAATATGTACAGGAAAAGATACAGTTTTTTTTATAAACTCTAGCCACTCATATACTTTTGGAGGTTCTGCCATAGTATCTGCAAAAATGGCGCAATCAACCATAGGTATTTGTCCTTTGTGTATCATAAGGGCAAGAGTGCTAGATTGCACTCCCGCACCAAGAGACAACAAACGAAGGTGTGGTTTTTTATGCATAACGTTTACCAGAATGACCAGAACCGCCACAAGCATTACATACATAGGTGGTGTCTATGTCTTTATCTTTAAATTTATTATAACGGATAAAACCATTTCCGTAACACTCTTCACAAACTTCATATATAACAATTTTTTCTTTTATCTTCATTCTTTCTCTTTCGTCACACACTCTTGTTTATATTTTGTGTAACCAAATACAGTTACTGATGGATTATTTGGGTCTGCTTCTGACCATCCTTTATCTACCCATACGCAAGTATATTGTCTTTCATTGTTTTTCTTTTGCACAAAGAAGTCTGCATTACTCCAGGTGTACAGATTAATCATTAGTCCTACTATTAATGTTTCCATTTTTACTCCTTATCTTTTACTTGATCCCATTTATCCAATTTATATTTCTTAAACCAAGTTACAGGATCATTACATTTTACTGCTTTTATATTTTGTTCCGGGTATTTTGTTTTAGCTTTGGTTATTGCTTTGTACATAGCTTTATCACAAATAGAAGCACTATGGTCTATAAAATGTTTCATAGCTAATCTACCATCAAACTCAAACCATATTGTTATGATAAGCCAACTAAACATCTATGCCTAATCTTTTTCTGGCATCCTCGCGCAATAAAAAAGTTTTTTCGTCATAGCATCCCCAACCTGTAACATCTACATTTGTTTCAGCTTCGTAGATGTGAACTTGTTTCCAGATTTTTTCATAGTCACAAACTTCTATTTCACCATACACGTGCTCAAGCCCGTTAGCTAAAAAAAATA
>NTLX01000098.1_pt1 | contig 16154 bp, 30 predicted proteins | sample 1251771 | NCBI WGS metagenome assembly NTLX01 (sample SAMN07250028, study PRJNA358725) | marine metagenome | isolation source: viruses from ocean water | place: Pacific Ocean: North Pacific Subtropical Gyre | collected 2015
CACATCCTTATTTAAAAACTCAATAAACAACTGAATAAATTTAACATAGCCTTTGTTATGTATAGAACCGTCTGCATCAATCATTTCTATTAAATCTCTCTCGTCAAAGTCTAGATTGCCTCTGCTTTCATATAACGCCGAAGCATACATTAATTTAGGAACGTGGTAAAAAGGATTTGTTTCTATTTTCTCTAAAGTATCTTGAATATCGCCATAATTCTCTTGATACTCTCCTAGAAACCCTAAACCAACGTTAAAATCAATTTCACGCTTATTTATTGTTAATGAAAACTTTGCGTTGCTCATATTAATATTTTATTGATGGCTCTGTGGTAACTATAATACCGTTTCCGCTTAATGTAGCCGAAAATGTAGAAATACTAGCCCCTGCTGGTGCGCTAAACTCTATATCTGTTAAATATCCGTCACCGTAATATACAACCGGACTTGAACCATCGTTAAATCCTTCCATAGACCAACTCATTCTAGTTCCTGCCTGTAGTTTAGCTCTTAAATCATCCCATTGCATTGTTGCTGACGGTGTTTCTGGATCGTAACCATACTCACCCTCTAAAGATATTTCATAACTATATGTAGATGGTGTTTTAATAATTACACCCGGATTGCATTTTGTTTGTGATTCAATCATTTCTTTTGTCTCTGACAAAGAATTTTCTGTCAGACATATAGCTGGAATATATGCACTCGAACCATCCCATACTTTAAATATTACTGTTTCTCCTAAAACTAATGTTGCCATAATTGTTTAATTTTTTATTGCGGTATAAATATAATAAATTTAATTTATTAAAAACTCATATCTTATAAGTTTTCTAAATACTGTTTCGTTTACAGTGATTGATGGGTCTATTGCAGGAAAATCTATAGTCTGTTTTATGATAGTCAAACCTGAATTACTATCCAACGTCAAGTTTTGTGTTAAGTTTCTAATATTGTCTGCAACGTCATCTACTAAAACTCTACTGCCTACACTTCCTGCTCTTGGTATTTTCTGAATAATATCTATCAATAAACTACTCTCCCATTGTTTCTCGGTCTTATTGTCGTATCTAGTGTCTGCGGTTTGAGTGCTTAGTATTACATAAACCTTTTCTTTGTCTACCGCCTGAAAAGTATCAAAACAAGGTACAGTAACACTATTTACTGTTATATTGTTTATAAGGTCAAAAACAGCCTTTCTAACCCATTTGTCTGGAAGTATCTTATTCATTTGGTAATATCTTCAAGTAAATCTTTCAAATCTTTAATGTACTGTTTTCTTCCTTTTACAAATGCTGGGTACATAAATGGTCTTGGTCTTAGGTTTATTTTTTTAACTCCTTTGCCTTTAAATTTTATAGCTATTTCTTTTAACTCGGCAGGCACTTCTACCTCTCCACCAGTTCCAAACTCCATAAAAGCAGAGTATTTTGCGTTTGCTATTACTTTGTACCTCTTATCTCCTACCTTTGAATGTTCTATTTGATTCCTTAAAAAACCTGTATCTACAGGAGCAAATATCTTTGCACTTGCTGCAATCTCTTTTGCATTTTCTCTTGTCAATATCTCGACTTCTTTATCTACTTGCTTTTCCTTTCCTTCAAGATCTTTAAGTACTTTATTCAGATTCTTTATGTCAACCTTAAACTTCAATTCTCTTTGGTCATTAAAAAAGTCACTTCTGTATTATTAAAATCTGTATTAACTGGAACGTCTTTCAAAAAGTATTTTTCATTACGATACACAAAATAATCATTCTTGTAATCAATAACCCTATTCGGATTGTGTCTTATTGTTACTCTAATCGTATTAGCCATATCAATATCTGCAAACTCGGTGCTAGAGTATTTCATGTCAGATATTGTCTTTAAATTAGCCCAAATACTGCCTTGTAGTGATTCAGTTGATACAAAACCACTAAAACCATCACTTACTTTTCCTACTCTGTAATGAGATATTTTCTTTGTGTACTTTCTTGCTCTCAAATGATAAACCTTTTGTGAAAGTTTAATGTTTCTATATGGTATTGTGGCAAACCACCTTCTTTACCGTAGTAATACATATCTAGTAAAAACAAAACCACTTGCTTCAATTCTTCTGGAACGTCGGCTGATGCTTCATAACCTACATTTACCGTAATATGTGTTAAACTAGAATCAGTCACCGTATATTCAGTCCAAGTAGGGTATATCTTGCTTTCTACGTTTTCTGTAGGTGACACTAAAGAATTTAAAGGAAAATCATAAACTCGTACTTTTGAATCAATAATTATTTTTTGTACATCTTTGGCAAAAAAATAATGCTGTGTAAAATTCTCCACATATCTGATTGCTGACTTTAACATAGCTTGAATAGACAAATCATCATCTGTAAAATCATCATCTACCCTTAAATAGTTTTTTGCTTCTTGTAATGATATAATACTACTATATGCCATCGGTAAGAGATAAAGCCCCCTTATTTGACTAAGAGGGCGTTTTGGTTATTTTGCCTTTTGTTTTGCTTTCGGCTTTCTTTTTACATACTCTTTTACAAGTCCAATAGCTATCCAATATAAACCACGTTCTTTAGAAACTGTGATTTTATCTTTTGCCTTGTATTGTAAATGAGGTCTTAAAAATACAACTTCCATAATTATGATGTTGCAGTTGTACCTTTAATAAAGTAATCAGGACCGTAAACTGGTAATGCGTAATTTCCTTCTACTCGAATAGTAATCTTGTTTTCTGTTACGTTATTAGCATCTTGATCGAAAAACTCTATTCTCATTGCCTCTTGTGTAAGTAATTGCGCACCGTTAGCCCAGTCACCTACAATGTAATCGGGAGTATTTAAAGCTGTAGTTGCAAATGCTGGAATACCAAACAATCTTAATTGTCCTCCTTCAATAGTAACGCCTTGTGGCAAATCATACTGTCCACTACCACCTGATTTGTTTTTAAAGAAAGAGTAATAATCAATGGGTCTTAACAAGATACCGTTTGCATCTCTTTCGTAAGTATCTTCCAATAGTGCAATATCGTCTATTAACTTTTCAATTAAAGGATTTGATATTGTACTTGTAGAATCGGTAAAATTACCACTTGTTAAAATTCCTTTTAAATTCGGTGTGTTTCCATTTCCGTACAAAACTTGTGAATCAATTACATTTCTAAATCTTTCTGGGATTCGTCTTTGCAAAAATGAAACAAAGCCAGGTATATTAGACATTGCTTTTCTAGTTACTCTTAACCAACCTGCAATAGTCTCAATGTTGACAGAACTTTCTAGTAAATCAAAATCAAACTGTGATTTTGTTGCGCCTTCTGCCACAGGTGCAGGGTTTCCTTCCCCTGCTCCATTTTCACGCATAAATGCAAAAGTATTACCCGCTCCAATAGCACCACCTGTCAATATCTGATCCATGTGTACTTTTCTGCTAACACCGTCAATGATATTAGGGTTAAACAGTTGACCATATCGATTGCCTCCTGCCACATTGCCAGTTGACATATCACCAACTGTTTTTAACTCAAAAGAAAAATACTTAGATTCTTTTCTAATAAACTTATTTAAATCGTCAGTCTTTTGTTCTATTTCGTAAGCTAGTTGCTCTCCAAAAGTCTTTTCAGATCGCTTTTTAACGTCCTTTTGCTTTAGCTTAATATCCAATTTGTCTGCATGATCTTGTGCAGCTTTTATCTTACCTTCAAGCTTTTCTTGAATACTTTTAAATTCATCCTTTACTGCTTGTGTGGCAGTTTCTAGTTCTGTTTTATGCTTTACCTCAATAGCATCAATAGCACTTTTTATTTCGTCTGCTGTTTTACTCTTAATATCTGTTTTTAAAGAGTCCAACGCTTCTGTTATTTTTACATCCATTTGTTTAATATTTAAAATTCTTAATAGCGTTTAAAACTTCGTCGTTTCTCGGCTCAGATACTATTTGAGTGTCTTTGGACGGCTCATTGTCTTTGAGTGATTTTTTGCCTAGTTCAAACATATTTTTTTGTAATTGCTTTAATGCAATTTCCAATAATTCAAAAGTCTCGTCTGTTAAACTACCATTTCTTAGCATTTTAACAATCCTTTTTACTTGATCGTTAGCCTTTATAGGTGTCATTGATTTAAAACCCGAAAAGGGTGTATTAGGATTTGCTCCAAATGTTACGTTCGAGCCTTCCAATAGTTTTAATTCAGTTAATACCCTTGCTTTTTCTTCTTCGTCATAGTGAGATTTTACTGTAATAAAACCTATTGAATGTTGATTTAGTATTCCTGCTTCGTATAATTTAACTGCATCGTCTGAATAGCTAACGCCTTCTACCATAGGACTAGATTCAAAATACAAACCGTCTGCCTTCTCCTCTAGGTATTTAAACTTTCCATGAGGCTGATTCCAGTTGTGTTGATTCAAAAACCAAATATTATCACCTCTTTCTGTTATCGATTTTTTAAAAGCTCCTTTTACTATAATATCATTGCTATAGTCTTTATTACCAAAGTGTGACAAATAACCAGTTATAATCCTTTTTTTTACATCTACATCGGTAACAATACCAGAACCCTCTATAAATTTGTATTGTAGTAATCCTTTCATAATATTTTCTTATGATACTCCTACAAATATATAAAAATTATTTATAGTATAAAAAAGAGTTATAAATCTCGCTTATAGTAGTCAACGGATTCTCATAATCCTTCCGTTTGCATCTCTTCTAGGAACGATAGCACTTGAACACCTACAATTTATGACATTGCCTTCGCTGCCTTTAGGGTCACCTGGGAAACGCATTTTTTCACCACTTACAATAAAATCTTCATTCACTCCTACTTTTACTCCGTTCATATTAAAGTGATCAAATTTGTTTTTTGGTTTACGTCTTGTCCGTGCGTCTCGTGCTGATATCCACATCTTATCAGACACTACACCGCTAACATCTGCTGAAACTATCGATGCAAAATTAGCTGCTGTTGTAGTTTCTGTACGTGCTATTGTTAATGCTTGCCATCTGTAGAAATTACGTCTTTGAATTAATCTTTGCAAGTATGTAGCAATCTCTGATATATCTTTGCCGTCTGCTATGCCTTGGGCAAGGACTTCCTGTATGTATTTTATAAAAGTTCTTCTAACGCTTGTTATCCTTACGCTGCTTTCGTTTAATAAAAATTCAAGTAGTCGCCTGCTCCATTCAGATAAAAACTTGTTAAAAGTAAAATCTTTCGTTCCTTGTTTGATTTCCCTATTAATAAACTTACCCATCCACAAACCCTCCTTTTGCCCTATCTGATCGTAGATATTGTAATACGATTGAACAAATGATTGTTGGGATATGGTTCTCTCGATTGTGCCTTTGTAATTATCTTCTGTAAGTAGTATAAAAGGAATGTTATTAGCTTGTTTGCGAAGTTCTGATATAATAGTTCTATATGCTAGTCTTTCATACCTTGCGTGCCTTCTAAGCCATCTTTTTCTGTATTGTGATTGATTCATAGTTATTCATCCAAGCCATGAACGGGTCTTATAGCATCTTCTAATAACATTAAATCCTCATTTACTGTGTATTCGTCTAATAAAGAATTATCGCTTTTTGGCATATTTAATATCTGTAATGCGGTGTTTCCTGTTATTAATCCTTTGTCTTTTAGTTTACACACCCATTCGGTCATGGTCTTATAGTCTTGCTGCATTTCTGGCAGCTCTTTAATTTTGAATACAATACATCTATTTTGATACTCTTTGAACTTAGGCAAAAACTGAGTATTAAAAGCATCTTGCATTAGATTGACATCACCTACTATCGTATTTTTAACTACTCGCTTTTCTGCGATTTTCATATTATCATACTTGGCATTATCACCATTTCCTAACAGCACATGATCCCAGCCAAACACATTACACAATGCTTTAAGATCATAACTAAAATATTCAAAAGGTTTTAGCTCGTCAGTTGTTAATCCTATTTTGGTAAAACCAAGTGCAGTTGCAGAACCCATGATTCGTGATAAATCTTCTGTGGATGCTTTGGCTTGCTTTAACCTCTCTTTTAAGCCATCTATTGCTGGTTTTTCTAAGACACCATCTTTTGCATGAACAAACCCAAAAGCTCCACCGTTCTTTTGCGTGTTATAAGCCAAGTCCAAACCTTTATTAGTAGTAATGACATTTTTCCATCCTGCTCTTAGTTTAGACTGTCCGTATAAATGCGCGCCGTTTATATCGTAGTTAGGATTTGGGTATTTTATGTGTATCACTTCATCTGATCTAAAAGGAATATCCCTAGCACCTCCTAAGAACTGGTAATAATTTACAGGGTCATCAAATCCTATAGTAACATCTTGTTTTATTACTATTTCCATCAAATGACTAGGCAAAACATATAAAGCCTTTGGCACGCCTTGATTCGCTCCTTCCTCTGGCATAGGCATGTACCAATACACGTTTCCTGTCGTTTGTAGAAATATCATTGATAGTTGCCAAAACTGCGTCCATGTTTGCTCTGGGTTTGGTCTTAAAAATGGCATCGGGTATTCGTCCTCTGTATAAGCCTTAGCTTTTAATTCTAGCGATTTATATTCTTGTTGAAAAGTGAAATCGTATTTAGTAGATTGTTCTAGCCTTTTTAATTTCTGATAGCTTTTTTTATCCTCTATATCTGTAATGCAATAAGGAATTGAAATGAATTTACTTGCCATCTGATTCACAATAGCAAATACATCTGGATTAATATTATAAGCCATGTCGATATACCTTGCTACGTCTTTATCGTTATCAGTTACAATACCTCCTAAAGAACCCCAAAGAAAGGAATTTGCAAAGGCGTTTCTAATGGCTTTTTCTAGGTCATTTGTCGTTATAGTGTTCCTTCTGCTAAAAAGATTCGTAAACCTTATTGTCATAACTTTATCTTATAGTTTTATCAAAAGTAATAAAAATATCTTATAACTTATTGATTAAAAGAATAAAACCTTAGGAGTAGTTAATTCAGTTAATCCCCATACCAAGGAATCTACTCTATCGGGTGATGTTTTTAAGTCACTTGTAAAAGAACACATTTGCGCTTCTAGCTTGACATGATGCCCTACATGAAATACTTTTCCTTTTTCGTATTCTGCGTAAATAGGCTCGGCACGAACATACTTTCCTTTTGTGGCTGTAACTAGGTTTATTCTGCCTTGCCATCCAACAGACTTTAATACGCTTTTTACCATATCGCCACCTTGGTTTTTCTCAGCTACAATACAATCAGCACCCCATTTTTTTGCCACTCTTATAGCCTCCGAAGCCCATTGCTCTGGTGTGTATATTCCCGAGCAATCCTCTAACACGTACTTACTATCGCCTGACCTTCCTGATACTGTTATTCCTGTTTCATCACTTTTTGCTGTTGCGCTTATAGCTGGGTCAATAGCTACTATCACCCTATCCAGTTCGGGGTGTGTTTTTATTCTTTGTCGGTTTATCATTACTTCATCCCACAACTCACCAGCGGCTCCATCTACGAACTTAGCGTAAATCTCTTGTTCCACCATTGCAGGATTCATTAGCTTTATTTCCTGTTCTAGGGCTTGTATATCGTCTTTGCTTAAAAAAGGATTGTCGTAACTGCTGTATTGATACAATTGGTACAAAGGGTCATTTGCCATGGCTCTTTTGTACATGGAATAGAAACGGTGTTCTTTGTTGTCTTTTTTTACCCTTCCTTTAGGAGTTCCTATGGCGTAAAGTTTAGAGCCTCGGTTATCTATAAGCATAGGGAGAACTGCATTCGTAAACAGATAATCGTTTTTTAGTATGATTCCTGCCTCGTTAAGTATGATAATATCATAACCAAAGCCCTCCCAGTTTTCGGGTCTGTCAGCACTTCTAAAATCAATATACCCTTCAAAGTTCTGTAAGGTCATTACTTTTTTTTGGGTAGAGTAAGTATATTCTATCCCCGATTTTATTAGTTCTGGCTTCCAGTAACGATCTACATAGCGATCAATGTTTGTAGAAATGGTATCACCCCAAAGGATTTTTTTTCCTTCTGCCATCCATTCTATTGTAGCGTTTGAAGCTCCTTTTGTTTTACCAAATCGTCTGCCTGCTGGTATTACAATGAACTTCGCATCGGGTCTATTCTCGTAAAGAAATTTGTGTTGAGTTTCGGTGTACTGAAGATGTATTTCATTTTTTAATCTCACGAATTATTTTTATTTCTCCTGAGTGGTTTGCGTTCATATCAACTTCTGACTTTTCAATATAGCCTCTTTTTTTACCTTTAGTTTTTAAGTAGAATATAGTAGAGGTTGAGTTGCCTTCTTGTATTTGTTTATGAAGTTGAGATTCTGCAAAGTCTAGGGCTATATCAGAAATGCTATCAACTTCTCTTTTAAATTCAGCATCCTCATTATAGTACTTGTAATAAGTCGATCTGTTAACCCCTACCATTTTACAAGCGTTTGTTACTATTCCTAGAGTTTCCTCTAATGCTTTAAGTAACGCTTTTTTAGTATGTTGTATTTTGTTGGTTACAGACATTTTGCTAATTATAAATTTTATCTATCATAATTCATTCAAAGATAGTAATTTTTTATAAAAACAAAAATCGCTAGATTTTCTCTAACGCTTTTTATTCTCCTTTAACAAAAATAATAAAATATTAGAAGTTTTTCTTTGCTTTCTGAATTATCTTAATTAACCAATCTTCATCTGCCCAGCCACTTGCCCATGGATTGTAATTATTTCGTATTGCATATTTCCATTTGCCATTTTCATACTTTTTTTCTTGTATATAACAGTGTGGTAAAAAAGGAACTTTACCTATTTCAAAAATTGAATTTACCATTATTTTTAAGTTTAGTAAAAACCCCTAGAATTAACTAAGGGTTTTGGTTATTTAAGTTTTTGGGTGATTTCTTAATTAAGCTGCTAATTTTAAAACGATTTGTTTTAGTGTAGCTCCCATTGATGTATTATTTAGCCAATAATCTTTTCCTAAATTATTTACAGTATCAATAGCTTCTAATATTGTTAATGCTAAAGAACCATACAAAGATGATGATTTTACTGTTGGAGAGATAATGTTTGCTTTTTGTAGTTCGTAGTTAATTTGAGTAAGCATAATTTTGAGTTTTAAAGATTAATTACACTACAAATATACAACTTTTTGTAATATAAAACAAATAATATTTGAATTATTTTTAATTTAAAAAAAGCCTTCTTGTAAAAAAGTGCCAAATTTAGGTGTAGACGAAACAAGTAAATCCAATCGTTACTAGCTATCTAAAACATTGGCTATACCCAATAATTTTAACTTAGTTTGGTGGTATCCTTCCATCATTTCCATAGCTTGTCTAGCTGTCATTGGGTCAATTTTATTTAGAAGATTATAATTTTCTAAATTGTCATCATAATATTTTTCTGCTGTTATATGCATTGTTTTAGTTTTTAAATCGTTAAAATTTCTGGTTATAGTCTTTTTTGTTGAAGTTCATCTTTTAAACTCTTTAAATGATCTTGCTTTATTTTCTTATGTCTTTTTACTTGGCTAAAATCAATAACTAATGCTAATACAGTTACTATTATAAACAAGCCAAATAAAAATATTACTTGTATTGTATTCATAATTTATATTAATTTGTGTTACAAAATATTCCGCATTCCCAGCTTTTAATTTTACCTCCCTTATCTGTTGGTAAAAGTTGGTCTAAAAATATTCTTTTTCCTTTTCTTACAACTAATTTTGCACCAATTTCTCTGCTTTGCTTTGCTCTTTCTTCAAAAACCTTTGGAAAAGTTTGCCTTACTAAATTCCAATAAGTAGGGCTTTGACTTTTTACACATCCTATACAATTTGCATTTGGATACCCAAGATCATAAATCTTTGGTAATTTAATACCTTCAGATAACAAAATACTAAAACAATCTTGTTTAGTTAAATTCTCATCTATTAAAACAGGAATTAAATTATCACGCTCATACCTCATAAATCTATCGCTACGCTTTTTTTCATCAACCGTAAACCCTAAAACGTGCCAATCTATTTTATTGTTTTTTTCAAACTGGTATCTAGCCTCTTTTTTTAAAAGTTTTGTGCATGGAGCACCGGCAACCCCACTCATGTATTTTCTTTTTTTAAATACTTCGGTTATATCACATGAAGGATATTTGCTATTTGTCGCTATAATAATCTTTTGCCCTATCCATTTTTCACAATCTTTTAAAAATCTACGATTATCTTTATGCTCATTTATTACTGGATTATTAATAACAATAACGTTATGACTTTCTCCGTATTTTTCAATAGTTTTTTTTGCTGCTACTGCACTTGAAGCACCACAACTAAACCAAACAGCTATTGTATTCATTTGTTTAAGGTTTTAAAGTTATAATCTTCTGTAAATTCTTCAATGCCTACATATTCATCTAATCTTGTAAACATTTGCTCTCCAAAATAAGCCTTGTTGTCCCATAACCACTCAGCAAAAGTGTGTATTTCATATTCTCTATTTTATCTATACTTTTGTTCTTATTTGTACTCTTCAAGCATATCGTCAAATATACTTGCTTCTCTTGGTGCTCAAAATCACTTTCTATAGTTCTAATATTCATAATAAAAGTTTTAGATTATTCAGCTAATATAAGTATTTATTTTGTAATAAAAAACAAAAGAAGTTATTTATTGCCATAATAGCCCATCGTCTCTACATTCTCTAGGTAAAAAATTATTATCTACTTCAAACAAAAAAGGCTCAAAAGATATGTTTCTTGTGTACTCAGGCGTTACTTTTACTCTGTTATTTTCTTTCTCGACAAATGCTACAGTCTCAGATTTTTTTAAAATAGCACTTCCTAAATGCCCCGTAGGCTTCATAGTACCATGATTTCTGTGAAGAACTGTTATTAAGTGACTCTTTGATACCGAAGTCCACTTCATAAGCCCTTGTACGATCTTATTTGATTCGTCCAAGTCGTTTACATTATCCATTAAATCCGCAGAACCATCTACAGCAACAATTCCTATATTATTTCGATATTCGCTTTCCATCATTAACCATTCTACAAACTGAAATCTAATTTTAGCCGATTCTTTTCGTAAGCTAAACCCTTTGTAAAATTCATATTCACTTCCTACCATGCTGCAAACTCTTTTAATTACTCTCTGAGTGTGAAACCTACTTTGCTCGGTATCTATGTCTAATATAAACTTTCCTTGTGTGTCATGCCCTCTTATACTAGAAAAATAAGAAGTTGAATTACCGCCAATATATCCAGCAAGCAATGCGGACTTTAAAAAAGTCTTTTTTGACTTTGATGCTCCAACAATACATGAAAAATCTCCATAGCTTCCAAAAGGAATAGGATATAAACTACTTGCATATTCGTACTCACCTATGCTTATAGCTACTGGTTGTCTTTTGACTTTTTCAGTAATAGAAATTAAACTTTGATCGTGAAGTTTTTTAAAGTCGATCTCTTTTTCTGCTTTGCCTATCTCTAATTTTTCCATGACTGGTGCTTTAAAATAACTTCATTAACTTGCTTTACTATGCTATCAGATACAAAATCAAAATCAAAAGTATCAATTTTAAAATCATCAATATCGCTAGGATTTTTTAAGTTTTCAAGCTGCTTAATTTGTAAAGCATCATTGGTTATCCTGTGAAATTCTTTTATGTGATCTTCTACTGACTTCATAAGTTCACCAGATAATACTTGTCTTGGTATTTTATCATAGGGTGTTGCCATGTACTTCATCAAGTACTGACCGTAAATGTGAATATAAAGCTTGGCAAACATTTCGTGTTGGTCAAATAGTTTTTTCTGATGTCCTTCTACATAATCAACAATCAAATTAAAAGCTGTTACATCGTTCTCGTTAAAATTCCAATGCCCTTGTTTCATTCTCCAGCCGATTCTTTGAACTGCTTTTTCTATGTTGTACGGTGTCATAATTTTTGCTGTTGTTTTTTTTCCTCAAATAATTGTGTTTTATTCACGAAGCAATCTTTATATTGCTCAAAGTTCCTGTCTTTAAAAAAGTGAGTAGGTCTTAATTTATTGTAATCGTATACATTTTCTTGAACAAACAGTCCTTGCATAGCACTTCTAAAATAATCAATAGAGTAATTATTTTTTACCTCTTGAAATATCCTAGATTCCTCTAAATTTAGTTTTTTAATGTTAGTAGGTAGTTTAAGTATTGCTTCTCTTGCTTTCTTCCAGTCCGCTAAAAAATCTCTCTCGCTATTATAATAGAGAGTATTATCATTTACATTTACATTTACATTATTATTTACATTGTTATTAGCTTCAGTTTTGCTTTTAACTTGCTTCAATTTTGCTTGCATTTTGCTTTTCTTTGGCTTACTTCCGTTCATAAATCGCTTATTGTTTGCTTCTAATTGTGGTTTAATTAGCTTAAAAATTGTTGAGCTAATTCCTTTTAATTCACACTCATGAAAGTTAAGAGAAAAATTACATATAGCATCGTAAATTTCCAATTTTTGTTGATTTGGCAAGTCCTGTAAAGCCTCGTAAAAGCTTCGGTAGAATATAAAACTATCTCGTTTAGTTATCATAATAAAAAAACCTTCGGCGTTCGAGGTGCAGTCTCTACTAACCAAAGGTCTTATAGGTTTTTAAATGTAGCTGCACTCTACTCTGCTAATGTACAAAAAATAATATGAACTATCAAATTTCTTTATTTTTAAAAGATTTAATAAATTTATTTTTCTTTTTTTCAATCTCTTTAATCATTTTGTTATGATATTTTATCATAAGATTAAAAGACTTTATTTGATACTGGTGTGTTAATCCATCAATCAAAGATATGTCATTTAAAATTCGATTGTATTTTTGATTTAGCCTATCATTTGCAGTGATTGTGTAAGGAAATTTTTTAACATAATTATTCACGCTTGAATGACTTACAAACCCTAAATAATCAGAAACATCTTCTTGCGTTTCTCCTAAGTTTACGTGTACAATTTGACAAAAAATATATCTTGAATAAACATAAGGACTTGTTCTGCACTTGCTTTTGATGTTCTTTATATTAAAATAAGAACATATTACATCCGATATGTGATCGAAATCTATTGAAGGTGTCATAATTTAGTTGTGTTTATTTGATAGTTTTTTTAAGGGATTTTAAAGTATAAACATTTGTTACGCTTTTATACTAAAGAATAAATACTAACCGCTTTTTTAGTAAAATACTGTGTTTTCCTATAATCTATTACTTGTATTTTGTCTAGTTTTTGTAATTCGCTAACTCTACGTGATACTTGTATTTGGCTTAACCCTGTTTTGTTTGCTATGCCTCTGGAGCATGATTCTTTTAATTCGTGTAAGGCTACAATTATTTTTCCAAAATGCTTATTCCTTTTGCCTTGCTTCTCAAAAAGTAGTTTTGCCTCTAATGATGGATTCATGGTTTTAAAGTTTTAAGTATTTCTATTGCTTTGTCTATTGCCTCTCCTAGTTCTTTTGGAGAAACCATTTTTGTCTTAGGGGGTACGTTATTGTCACGTCTCCACTCGTTATGCTTTTCTAGGGTGTCTATTACATTGTCTAAGTCTTTTTTTCTATTTAAAAATATATCAACAAATTCAATACTCTTTCTTTTGTCATACGCTATGTTTGCGCCACTTTCATAAACATATTCTCTTAAATCATCCATAAATTCTGTTAAAATATTTCTCATATATTAAGTTTTATTTCTTCGTACTCTACTGGTAATTCGTTTATTTCTTCTTGAGTCATTGTTTTGTTAAGTTTATTTGTTAGTTATAAAGAATGCCTGTATTGCTTATACTTTTCCAATACTTCCCAAAGTTGATGTACTTTTTTAGAACTTACTACCATGCCTTCATTATTTTTTCCTGAATCGTGCCAATGTTGAATGCAAGCTGCTTTATCAAACAATTCAATAAAAGCACTTGTAATAATTTTTTTTTGTTGGTCTTCTTTACATGCATTGTAACCACCATTCCATAAACCACAAGTTAATTGTAAAAAAGTTATATCACCTTTTTCAAAATCATCTATTAATTTATTAGCTTCTTTAATGCCAAATTTAAATTCTTCTCTCATTATTTTAATGTTTTTGTTTTTTCCATGGATTGCCTTTTGTCTTAGCAAGTTCATTAAACTTTAGTCGGTACTCGTCTGATATTTCTTTTAAAGTGACTTTGTCTAATCTAAGAGGAAATCGTGCTTTTTCTTTTAATTCATCATACGTTCCTTTTCCAAAAGTTTCTTCTATTGCATCTAACATTTTTAACTCGTTACCGCCCATGTGTACATTGTGCTGGTAACATTGAGGTAGTACGTTTCTAAAATCAAATGCCGTGGAATTATTAGTTTTTCCACCTTCCATAAAAACTTTTATTAAATGACCGCAATGTATTTTTTTATTATTGCAATTATACCACCTTCCAGAAGTTCTGCATTGTACCGCTCCATCAACAGAATAATACAACAAAACATATTTTGAAAACCATTTCCATGCTGTAGATGAATAAAACTCTTTGCTTTTCATAATTTATAGTCTTTAATCATGTGTTTTCCACAATGATATTTGTGTTCTTATGTCTTTTTGAAGTTCTGAATAATGCTGTAGAATTTTGCGTATTTCGTCTAGTTCTGGTACTTGCCACTCAGCTTCTTTTATTTTAGCTGCGTTGCTAGAGCCCTTGCTTTGGTGTATTACAAACTGAAATTTTTTATAGTAATACTTTCTAAGCTCTACTAGGTAACTTAAATTGCATCCTAAATCACGTAATATTTTACTTAACTCATACGTTTCAATTAAAGGAACATTCTGATAACGTTCTACTACGTTTCTCAAATTACTTAAAACTTCCTCTAAAGTCATTTTTTAACTTTTAAATTACTTTCCACTCGTATCTGATCTTCTATGTCGCTGCGTTCTTTTGCTGCTTTTCTAAAAACATCATTTGCACTTACCCAGTCTTTGCTTTTCTTGTATTTATCCAAAAAACTAGGATCGTAAACTTTTAACAATTCAACTTCTGTTTGTTCTTGTTCTTCAAGGTCTTTAAATAGCTTATACGGAACGTCTATTCTAGCCCTGAGATGCTCACTCATTTGTATGTGTAATTCGCTCATATACCCCATAACTACATTTCTTCTTTTAGTTCTTTAGATATTCGCAATATATTCCTAGCATAGGCTTTAATTTTTTTACCAGAAGGCATGTCAAAATCTACATTGTTAAATGTAACACCAGCGCATATCATATTCACCGCATTATTTATAGCATGACCGACTTCAACGCCTTTCGTATCATATCCACTACTTTTTTGAGGATAGTTATCAGGTTTATTAAACTGTTCTTTTTGCGCATATTTAGCTTTTGGATATGTTTCTTGGTATGTTCCATCGGCTTTTTTATCTCCTATAATTTCATAGGTTAGCTCCCATCCTACTTGCTGGGCTTTCTTTTTACCAATGTTTATTTTATCTCCATTCTCCATCTGGAGATTGTGATAGTAAATTATTCTGTTGTTAGTAGAGTATTCTTTTACTGAATCTACTGATAAAATTTTACTTGTCTTTATTTCGCTCATATTGTTTGTGTTTTAAATCTCCCCTTAGTATAAAACTTTAGGGAGGTAGTTAATAAAGAAAATTACTATTGTTCTGTCAAATTTATCTTTTTTGATGTGATCGTTGCAAATGGCTGTAAATGCAATTCTTTAGCCCGTGAATGTGAATTAAGATAAATTTTATTCAATTTCTTAATCATTTTTTCAACTTTCTTACGTGCTTTTTTATCTGACTTTGCATATAGATACATATCAATGTCTAATACGTACCTTTGTTTTTCGCTGCTCATAATTTAAAGTTTTAATAATTAATTTGTGCTAAAATACAAAAATATATGTTATTAAGCAAATTTTATTATCTTATTAACACCATCTTCCAAACTTCCCACAGTCCAAGCCCATACTCCAAAATCTTTTGACTTAGGGTAAATCTCTTTAAATTCATTTTCGGAGTACTCTCTTTTTTCAAAGTTTATACATAGAGCGGTACTTTTCTTTAGGAAAGCTTCAAAGTACTCTGATTCTTGGCTATGTACTTTGTAAACGTAGCCTTTTTCGTTCTCGTAAACTTTCTGGAAGTTAAATCCCTTAACTTCGCCTTTTCCTGTAAATTG
>NTLX01000101.1_pt1 | contig 16015 bp, 23 predicted proteins | sample 1251771 | NCBI WGS metagenome assembly NTLX01 (sample SAMN07250028, study PRJNA358725) | marine metagenome | isolation source: viruses from ocean water | place: Pacific Ocean: North Pacific Subtropical Gyre | collected 2015
TGCTGAATCATTGGGCCTCCCTTTCCATATATTCGGCTGCCACCACGCAGGCCCATTGGCCGCCGCAATGGGCGAGTCAATAGAGATGTTATGCCATAACTACCCTCTTGCCCTCTTGGCGGTATTCTCCCCATGAAGGGCGTTTGCACGGGGCCATCGCCCAATTCGATGCCAAAGCGATCAGAAGCCATCGACTCGACTTCGTCTAAGAATGGCTCGACAGTATCACTGGACACTTTCTGGGAAAGCTCTTGGCCAAACTGGGCCAAGCCACCAGAGCGCATAGGAATGGCGTCATCAGTGGGGGCTGGCATAGTTTGGGGACGCATTGACTGCGGCATCACAGAGCCAACACTGTTTTGTACCATGGTACTTTTTGGTGCCATGGCTTCAGACATGCCCATAATGCCGCTCTGAGGCACGCCAGCGGCTGCCACGGCCTCTTCTGCTACCGTGGGCTGGTTCGCAGCTTCGCGCTTCATGAAGTCGTCACGAACACGCTTGCGGCGCTTGATCTCGCTGAGAACAAGAAACTGAGGAGCAGAGCCTGTTGGCGTCTGCATCTCTGAAATAAGTTGTTGTTCGGAGAAGTTCTTTAGCTGGTCCTGTATGTCTATAATGTTCATGAGCCTGCTATCCCCTTATAGAGACCAAGTGCAGATATTCCTGTCCCAAGAAGCTGTTGTATTGGGTTATATGCCTGCATCGATGTGGTCTCGGTAGATGGCTGCACAGGAACGCCCCTCAAAACTGAGGACAAGAACTGTAGCTGCTCTCTTGGATAGTCACGCTGTCTGACGAAGTCCTGATAGGCAAGATCAAGGCCAGCCTGATCACGAGCAGTTATGTCCTTGCCAATCTGTTCAAGCAGACGGGCAGACTCAATGTCGCCCTCTCGCGCCAAGCGCCCGAGGTCAGCGAGTCCACGGGCCTGACCACCGGCCAACTCAGCAGCACCAAGGCCTAGCCTTTCTGCGTCCGCTCTTGCTGCCCTGTCTCGCTCAAACTGTTGCTGTGCCTGCTCAAATGCCTGCTGCTGCCCCGAAGCCTGTATTTCTGCGAGTTGCCTGCCAAGGGCTTCTTGGGCCATGCCCTCTTGAATCGCGGCTCTGCTGCCGCCGAAGGCTCCTGCCTGAACCGCTTGAGCGGCCCTACCCGCCCCTTGTCTTTGAGCATCCAGAATTGCTCGTTCTTTTTGAACATCTACCACCTGCTGCATGTAAGGAGACATGTATTGAGCGGCAGCATCAGAGTCGAATTGACCCGCCTGATATCCCATGCCTTGAAGAGCGCGTCCGATTCCAGCGGTGGTTGCCGCCTGTGCAACGGGCAGACCAGCTATGCCAGAACCAGCAACATCTCTGGCCCTTTGACGCGCATCAAGAGTGTCTTGGGCCTCTCCAGCTAGACGCTGGCCCTCATACGGCTCATATTCTCGCTTTGATTCTGCCTCTGTGCGCTCAAGAAGGCGCTCAAAATACGGCCTGACATATTTAGGGAGATTAGACTGAACAACAGTCTGCTCTGCTGGTGCTGATTGTCTACCCTTGCCCATTACCTAACTCCATTCTGTAGGCTATGTATTCAGGCTGCCATCCATACTTCTGTAGGATTCTGCCCCATGCTTTTCTCCCATAACCTTCTATATGCTCGCAGCCACAATCTGTGGCGTATTTCTGTAACGTATTTAGCACCAAGGGCAGCCACTTCGTCATGTGTTTTCCCCCTACCCAATCAAGGGCCATGGCTCTCCTGCCGGGGTACTCTATAACCCTGCTAGTCAAGGCGGCGATTACGTCCCTTCCCTCCATGACCAGCCAAAGCACTAATATACCATCTTCTAAATCTTTCCTTAAATCTTCTACCTCAAACTTACCGGCTGATGTCTCTACAGACTTCCTAAGAACCTTTGTGACATCCTCCCAAACGATGTCCACCCCCTCCATGGGGACTGCCGTGATCATCATGCCGGTAGCATCATACCCTGCGGCACTTGATCAGGCTGCTCTGTCATGCCTGTACGCATCTCTCTGACCCTATCCATCATCTCATAGAGGGATTTCGCGCCAGCGTCAGTCGATCCGTTGCCCAGCCCACTAACAACGTCAGCCGGTACGATAAACTCTCCATCAGACAGGACAACATCTTGCTCTCCTTCAAGGGTGGCGGGGATCATGTCATCCATGCCGTCACCAATACCCTCTACCATGCCCTCTGTAACCTGAGCATTTTGATCAAACTCACCGCTGCGAACACGACCAACCAAGTCTCTCAAGGCATCATCACCATATGTGGCAACAAAAAGAGCCAACGCCCTTTGAGGATCAGGATTTATGCCTTTGATGGCATCAACAGCATCGCTGATAATCTCTTTGTCGTTTGGTCTCTGCACCTCACCACCCTGTGCATAGGTGAAGTACGGCATTTCTGGGTCAATACCGGGCCTGTAACCGGGCAGTATTGGGTTTCTCTTGCGCCTTGCAGCCTCTGCTTCTGGGATGTCGGGGTAATCCTCAGACATATCATCCATCTTTGGTGGCTTTGACGCTTCAATCAGGCCCGTCGTGCCAAGTGCGCCAAGAGCCGATGGGGATTTGATAGCACTGAGAGCGCCCTCTAGACCTGTGGGGGCAGGGGTAGTCGGCACGACAGGCTGAGGTGATACAGCAAAATCGAGAGCGGGGTTGCCCGGTGATGGGGGAGCAACGGCGGGAGTCGAGCCAGCCGCAGCCGCCGCACCCTCTGCACCCCCAGATCCAAATGCACTTCCTAGAGCCTTACCACCAAAATACGACAGCATGCCTGTGCCAATCGCTGTTCCAAGATCATCGCCCTGTAACAATGAGCCTAGGCCGGAGCCAACAGCCCCCGCCAATAGAGGGGTCATGGTTCCAAGAGCGCCAGCGCCAGCTAATGCTGATCCGCCTAATCCCAATAATAGTGGTAGAGCCATAATTACACCTCTGTTTCAGACAAGGCCCGCATTCTGTCTACTAATCTTCTAGCACGATTTGGTACTTGCGTATACCATCTGGAATCGACCATCTCGTCCGCTGCCTTGTTCCAATCCCTCGCATCAACGCCAGCCTTCATACCCTTAAATTTGGAAAGACGCGGCCTGCCCATATTGAACATCATATTTGCGATTATGTGTTGGCATTCCTCGGGTAGATCATCAAAGTCTGGATACAGCACTTTGCACTCATCCACAGTCACAGTCATATCAAGGGCGAAAACTCTCTGTACCCTCTCCTGTTCGATCACTGTGCCTACAGGCTTGCCGTACTCTTCATCATCCTTGGTGATGAGATGGCCAATTCCGAAGGTCGGTAGGTGAAGATGATCTAAGTAAATTTCGTACTTACACCCCTCATCCTCTGCGATCTCTGTTCTGAGCTTGTCTATATTCATTTTGTAAGACCTTTGACCTTTTCTACGGTTCTCAGACCGCCAAGACCGAGCATGCCAAGAAGGACGGTCATCAAGCTGTCCATGTCGAACATTGGCAGATCTGGCGCTTCCATGCCAGCGTAAGCAAACCCAAACATTGTCACAGGCGCTAGAACAAAGTGCCATATCATGGCCACCGCCAGCCCCCAGCCTAAAAACGGACGCCAACCAGCGACGAATATGGACCTATGTTGAGCCTCTGCCTTGTTGATCTCTATCTGGCCCATATTGGCTTCGTGCATCTGCTTTTCGGCCATGGTCGCTATTTCGTGTGCTAGCTTTGCCTTCTGATCCTTGTCCTCTATGAACTTGTCTAGAAGACCGGTAACCGGCCCAATCAGTGCTTGCAACATTTTCTCTTCTCCTGTTTGCTGCTGCCTGTAGCGCGGTGGTCCTTTGGTGCATACTCCACATAGGCATTCTACAGGTCTCCCTTAGTTTTTCTTAGCCATCCAAGCGGTGGTCCCCATATAGGCACCAACTATGCCAGCGCCCGAAATGTAGAATAATGACGAAATCTCTGAAAGCGCGTGTATTCTTTCGATTGATACCCACGGCGTAAACATGGCCGCTGTAAATACCCCCATGCCAATCAGAGTGAACCTCGCCATTCTAAGTTGAGCCAGACTCTTTCTAAGGTCCCTTTCTGTTTCTCTTATTTCTTTAGCCTGACCAAGCTCTTCGTCAGTGACAACCCCGTCCCCGTCAATGTCATATTGAGCATACTTGCTTTTGCTTTGTAACTTTTTGTTTCCCATCAGAAGTAATGTTTGACTCCACATAAAAAAGTTACCTGTAACTTATGTTACTACTTTCACCGTTCCATTATCGTTGAAAAGAGCGCCAGTTTCCAAGCCAGTTGCGCTTGTCGGCAAGTTGGTCAGCGTGATCTTTGTGCCGCGCATTTCGCCGGGATTTCTTTCTTGTTGAATGAAAAGCTCAAGCGCACGAATCAAGTCCTGCATGTGACGTTGAGAGTACTCCGCTGGCGGTTCCGGCAGTCTAGGCGGTGCTATCTGATTAGATGACATTAGCGCCTACCATCCTGCTGCATGTCCACTCTTGGACTCCCCAGCTTCCATTTAGATCCCAAAGCATTTGACTCTATCCGCATAGCAAAAGATCGCCCCCTAGTTCTCGTGTGTAGCTGATTGGTGAACAACTCAACAGGAGATGACTGCGTCCTCGTGGCTGTGCCGGATGCTGTATTGTCAAAGTTACCGCCGGGGAAATTCCTAGACTTCAGCGTAAATGTGGCCTGCGGCGTGCTGAGATTTGTTGATCCGGTGAATGTTAGATCAGGTATCACCCTCTTGATGTATGTAAACCTATCGCCATCTCCCATGTCCATAACACCTGACTCTATAAACGAGTTCATGGACGTGCCGTCATCATCATAGCCAAATTCGTGATTGTACAAATACGATGAGCTTGCCGCTATCGGATAGATTCTAGTGCCCCTGTCGAGCCATGCAGTTCTGTCCAGATTCCCAAAATACCAAATACCGTCTGCGTAGTTATAGATGACATATCGATTGTTATCTGTGCTGTCTGCGGACGGATAAAACCAAAACACCTCTGCAAACTCTGAGTTTACCCCAGCGTAGACCTTATCTGACTGTTCGATATTGAAGTCTAGAAACACCTTGTCTTTGACGGTGCAGGGCAAAGACTCAGTTTGTCCAGCGTATGTGTAAAACGTGTCTATCCCCATCCAGTAGACAACATCTTCTGTGGCAACCGCAGCATTTGGACCCATGATCGTGATATTTGAGGCAAGCTGTTGCAAGCCAAAGGTAAACGGCGGGCCAATAAACCGCATGGAGTTTAGGGATGTATCAGTCCAGACCAGTATCTCACGCTTTGTCTCCACGGCCTGAATAAACCTAGAGCCAGAGCCGAGCCTTAAATCACCGGCTGTGTTTGTGCTTGTCGGGAACCAGTCTATGGGGTTTTCTTGAGATGAGAAGCGTATCAGGAGCGGATCTTGTGTCCCGTCACCTTGAGTTGCGCTTGAACTGGCACCAAGACCATCGCACCCAAATGCAATCACATGCCTGTCTTGATCAGACACGAGAACCTGCTTGGCTATTTGTGGAACGCTGGTCTTTGTTCCGCTCTTTGTAGAAAGCTCAATGGCCCTAGTAGAGGTGTTGTTGGTTCTATCCCAATAATAAATGTTGTCATCTCTGGGATTGATAATCAGATCTTCTCCAAAGTTGTCATGCGACCACAGTCTTATTTGGGTGACCGTTGTCAGGCCGTTTGGTTCCGCAGATCCCCAAGCGCCACGGCTCCAAGCGCCCGCGCCCCAGCCCGTGCCGCCGACAACAGTGTCGAGTCCAACATTGATCTGATATGCCCCAACTGTGCTGCCGCCGCCATTTCCGCTATCAGACGAGTTGGCGGTTACACCAAGGGTAACTTCGTAAGAGTTTGCATCCACGATCCTGATAATCTGATGCTCTGCGTTTAAGATTGCTGCGGTCACGTTGCCGCCAAGAGAAGCGGCACCGGAGAATGTCACAAAGTCACTCTCTACCGCCCCGTGAGACGCATCAGTTACAGTAAGCGTTGTGCTGCCATTAGTGGCAGAAAATGTCACATCGCCCGCACCAGTGGTAAGCCTTATGGGCGTAATGTCATTAAACGCACCGCCCTCTTCAATGTAGTATTTCAGATGCGTGCCGATACCCAGATAGTTTGAGCCATCAAGAGCAATCCAGTTGTGGAGCGCACGGGCAGAGCCAAGGTATGTGTTGCTGCTATACTTTTCCCAGCCGCCTATCTTTTCTGGATATCCAAAGCGAAACCTGATTTTATCGCAGTCTCTCCAGCCACCTTCATTGGAATACGAGGTGATCTCCTGATTTACGCCGGGGCGGAACTGTAGCTTTTGAAGAGGCACATCACATCTCCAACAATTTATTATTATTCTTTGCGGTCAATGCAGCTATCGCTTGGGACACTTTGTTAGACTCAACCATCTCGTTTCGGAATGACTCAACTGCTGCGCCGGTTTGCCTTGATTGCTGTGCATTTTCTATCAACAGAACAGGGAGCCATGCCATAGCGCACCCCCACTCCTCTGTGGGCTGCCCATCATTGGGGTTGGTCCCTGCTATCTTCATGAACCATGCACAATCAAACTGCTTGCAGGGATTGAAGTCGTTTAGGGGGCAGTTTTGCTTCACCTCTATCTTCACGACTAACTCTTTTGACAGATAATAATATCTACAAACTGCACGTCCAGATTTATGGCAGAGCCTGAGAAAGATGATGAGGCGGACCCCGACCAACTGTGGTTGTGTGAGCTACCCGAACCTGTGGATGATGTTAGGCCACGGTCAGCGACAGTCGAGTGGAAGCGCAGGAGATACTTCTCATCACCCTCTGGGTTGTGCTGTGCGCCACGATCTAAATAGTTACTGGTTGTAGGGTCGTCATCAGATCGGTTAGCCACATTCCTGTTGTTCACAATGAAGTGAGTGTGGCTAGGAATCTGGGCTATCGAAAGAGATGTGCCGCCAACCGTGCCGGATACAGATGTGCTTACAGAGCCAGAGGGTGTTTGACTGGCAAATGCTGTCTCAAAGGCCACTGAACCACCTGTTCCAACCGTGCCGCTAGTAATACGCAACGCTTTGTCGTTGTGGCTTGTGTCTTTTGTCCACCCGGTAGGGGCGGCAGTTTGATGAAATACCATCCTTGTACCGGACGCAAATCTTTCTGTATCCGCAATCTTATCAGCGGTGACAGCGTCGTTTGCGATGGATGCGGTGCTTACACTAAGGTCAGCAGGAACAAAGTCTGCCCGAGTTACTGTAGCGCCAGAACCAGAGCCGTCTGCGTAAATCCACGCAAAGCGACCTGTGAGGATATGTGCATTTGCCCCAGACCCCTGTGAGAAAAAGACAGTCTGGTTTGTGTTGTTGTAGACAAGGTAAACTTTGTCCTGATCGTTCGGGGAAATAGTTACTGTGTGAGCGCCGGATGGTGAGCCGCCAAGAACAAGAACCTTGTAGTGGCCGTCAGACGCAGCGCCGTCAGAGGTGCTTAATGTAGACGTTGTGCCAGAGAGCGTGATGGAACCGACCCCACTCAAAACGCGGTCAATGATGTCGAAGTTTGTGTTAGTGGTAGCGCCCCAAGTGCCTGACTGTTCGCCTGAACCGGGCTTTTCTATCCCACTATTTGCTGTGTAAGTAGATGCCATTTACTTCACCATTTCTGTCCATGTCTCGATTGTACCACCAGTGGATACCTCTGACCATGTATCTCCCGTATGCGTGATTTCTGACCAAGACTCCTGATTTGTACCCGCGTCTAAATTTTCCCATAGCAACGCACCAAGGGTCGTTTGATCGAAGCTAAAGACGATATCAGCATTACCTCTAAACACGACACTAGACGCTGTGGTTTGCAGGAACGTGCTGTCCATAGACAAGGCCGTTTCGCGTATGCGCGTTGCCAACGTGGTCTGTATGGCATCTGCTATCTGCGTAGACAGACCCTTAGCGATCAAGTTGCCTGTGCTGGTCTGCGTAAAGTTGCCAGACTGCTCGGACACGCCAGATGCAGTAAAGTTCTGTGTCGTAGTTTGAGTGAAGTTAGCGGACTGCTCAGACACACCAGACGCTATCAACAGTGCCGTCGAGGTCTGGTCGAACTGCGCGATCATGTCGGCATCAGTCTGACGTATGCGGTTTGCAGCAGACGACTGCAAGAAGTTGGAATCAAGCGTCAGTACACCCACCGCCGTGCCCGCCGCAAAGGCAGAAAACACCGAATCACCAATCATGTCTAACGAGGCTGGCGATATGAAGTTCTGTGAAGTGGTCTGCGTGAAGTTTGCGCTCACGGATTCAGTGCCGAACAGCAGGATACCCTGATCAGCTATCGCTCTTTCTGATATGCCGTGAACACCAAACATTAGCCTACCAAAACATTCACTTGACCTTGCTCATAACCTTGAGCAACACCGTTTGCTTCTGCCCCCCAATAACCGTCTGTGTTTGAGGATCTACCTTTGAAATAAAAAGTAAAGGTGCCAGTTTGATTAAAAGGATTTGAAGGCCATGTGCTTAGATTTAGAAAGCCAACGTCCATATGATGTCCGCTGTCATCATCGTATATACCAAACCCCCAATTAGCATCCCCAACGAAACTAGAAGTGCCGCCTAGCTGCCAATCCATTCGGTAAGCAGTGTGATGCTGACCAGATGATTTATGGCGTGATGTTAATATGTAATTTAGATAAACTTGTTCTCCTGAGTTCACTACTACGTTTGACAGTGTAGATATCGTTGTGAAACCATTCACCCATTCTTGGGGCGTGGTTATGTTGGCTGTATAAACACGTTTGAAAAGCGAAACCCCGCTCGGCACTGTCAGGGTCTTCGACGATAGGTCGAGAGTGCTGTTTAATTTTGCAGCGGTGACCGCGCTGTCTGCAATTTTTGCAGTCGGTATGGTTGAACCAGTTCCCAACAAATTTGCAAGATTCCGAGCGTTACTCATCGCTTACTCCGGCTTTGTCGGCCACACTACGTCATCGAGACTGCTGTAGCTTTTGGTAATGTCACGCAGCGCCTGACGATAGTCCCACTGCGCCTGTGACATGGTTAGATCTGCCAAGGCCCACCAATCTGTCTCGGCGATACGGCGGTTCCGCTCTTCGCGCAACAGCTTCATCGGCTCGGCAGCATCAAGCTCGGCCTTCTTCGCAGAGACCGTGGCCCACGATACACCCCAGTTGTCAGGGTTGTCGGACTCGACAGCGGTGCCGTTCCCGTCCTCGCCGATGACCCGGCGAAACATCGCATTGAACTCGTCCTCTGTGGTCGGCTCACCACGAAGCACCCACTGTTCGTCAGGTATAAGGGCTGTGATTGCGTCTGCTACTGTTGCCATGTTTTACCCCACCAAAAATCCGCAAAAATAACTTTCAGAATGTACGTCTGTGGCAGCGTGTCCATTCGGTATAAATATTTCAAGCCTGCGTTTTTGCCCTGCGGTAACTTGTTGCAAAGTACTACCTGTAAAAGAAAAATAATCAACGTCAGACTTCCAAGTGCTGTCGTTGTCGTAAGTGTACGCGTCTAGGTTGGTGCCGCTTCCATCTGCAATATACAGCTGAAAGTACGAAGAAGCTGTGTCAATACTTTGCAGTCTAACATGCCAACTGAACGAATAAATTGCCGTGAGAGGGGCGGTAAACTCGTAGGTACTCGTGTTATAGTTTGAACCGACATCAAAATTCTCCGTGTTAAAGGGAATAACATGGTCAGAACCTGTAGAAATGTTTTCCCAGTTTGCACTGCGGGTAGCATAAAAAGCTGGCTTCGCTGGAGTCAGAACGCGCCCCGACGAGTCAATCGATACCGCAGTGTTCCCATTAGTCGGGTCTTGGATTTCGCCAACCTTCAGTATGCTGCTCATTGGGCAATCTCCATCAAGGTCATTGACGACACTGCCTGCGAATTATCCGGCCAGTTAATTAGAAATTGTCCACCTGAAGCAGTCTGCGCTGCGACAAAAACCTTGTAAGTCCTAGCCGCGCCGGCAGTTGTGGCTGTTGTGTCAATCATATTAAAGAAAGGTCTTGGACCAATAACCTCGTATTGAGAGTTGAAATAAATCTCTTGTTCTTGCAAAAGATTTGAAGTGCTATCTCTGTATAGAAATGTTTCAAACCAAATTCCGCCATTATAAGAATTTCCACCAGTGATAATCACATGACATAGAATATGACTGCCCGTTGCCTTTGGCGTAATCGTTGTGCTGATGTTAGAGTATTCTGCATGGGTGGTGCCGTTGATAGCAACTGTGTCACCATGTAGAGTCTGAACAACCTGAATCACATGCCCCGGTATCTGCACCCCGTTGCCGTTGGTCTTCTCGTTGATGGTGTCTACGAATAGTGTACTCACTGGGCAATCTCCATAACCTGCATTTTCACAGTCGCGCTATGTCGGGCGACAGCAGTAGAGCTTTCAGGGGTACACCGTAAGGTGACGGTATGTGTCGATGAACTAGACGCTGTATATGACCCATAATCCGAAGCGCAAAATGTCTGAGTGTTACTAGCCGCTGTTCCCTGACCAGAAGTACGGGCGTAAATAACTTTTGTATTGTTGCTGTAAGTGCTGTCGGTGCCGATATAGACATCTGCTTGAAAATAGTTGCCTTCGGTAAGAGTTAAATTTGGAATAGTAAATGTGACGAAATACTTGCTGTCATCAAACTTAGGACTAAAAGTAGAATTAATGATGTTGGTGGCGCTACCAATAGAAGTTTCCGCCGCTGTGAATTGATGCACTGCTACAACGTGACCCGGAATCTTTACATCATTTCCATTATTACGGTCTTTAATTACATCTACATTTAGTATCGAAGCCATACGCGCCTCACAAAATTGTCAGGCTGCCACCGCTGGCAACCGTTATTGTTACGCCATCAGCAATCGTAAGCGGCCCAATGCCAAGGGCATTCTTTGTGGCGGCTATGGTCGTGTCCTCGCTGACCGTCTTACCATTGGTGCGGAACACCGCCGTGTCCACCGTGGTGTTCGTGGTCTGAAACTGCGGCGCAGTAATCTCAGCAGCAAACGTACCACCAGATGCTTTAGACACTGTATCAGTAACCGTGAACGCACGGAAAGCGCGGATTACCAACTCATCATTAACCGTGGCCCCACTACCGAGTGTGATTGTATCTCCGTTGCTGGTCGTGAAGTCTGAACTGTCCAGATGCACCCCGTTAAGGTAAACATCGACATCGTTGCCACTAAAAGCCAGAATCGCACCATTTGCATCCGCCCCCGTAAATGCCGTCTGACTCGCCGTTGCTGTGTACTTGAACAACTGCATGGCGTAGCTGGTCGGCTGGTCTACAGCGCGGCCAAAGAAACGCACGGTTATCACATCGCCGTTTGCGGGGGCGGCAGAGAACGTCAGGGTATTTCCCTGCGCCGTATATGCCTTGCCAATCCCCGGCTCCTGCACGACGTTACCGATTGTTACAATTAGGGCCTCACCGCTGACAACGCTCTGCGCCAGCGTAAACGCTGCGTCGTTTCCGTTGCCGGTAAATCTCTGGAAGGTGATGTCACCTAGATTTGGATCAACGCCGATATAGGACATTATTCAGCTTCCTGTATTGTCAGTTCGCCCGTCTCAACCTGTCGTAGAATTTCATCATAATGACGATTGCCAACCTGCATTGGAACAAAGCTGGTCACGCCGTCAATGACGACCTTGATTTTCTTTTTATCGCCGTTGAGGTCGAGCATGTATTGCGCTGACTCTATGTTCATCTAAAGCTCCGCATCGACATCGAAATCATGGAAGAACAGGTTATTTGCAGTGCCGTTAGTTATCAAAAACCCAATCGTATCCTGAGACGTATAGCTACCAGTTATGTCAATTAAGGTATTATCGTCCCGTCTGCACTTGCCGCTACTCGCTTGAGAGTTGTCGGCATATATTGTGTCCGTAGGGTCTTTCCTCATCTGCACTGGCAGTGCTTGGAAATACCAGCGTTGGCCACCAGTTGGGCCAGTTGTGACATAGTGCAACGCTTCACCGACATTGCCCTCTCGGAAAAAATACCTCTGGCACAAAGCCATTTCTTCACCAAAGCTGCGGTGTTCAAAGACAGGGCTTGAAACCTCGCCCACCTCCATTTGAATTTCACGAATGTCAACGTAGTCATTGGCACCAGCAGTGCCGCTTGGAGTCCATTGGAACCCTAGAGTAACTTGTGTTTTATTAGAGGGTATAGTGACACTGCCAACAAAAGTCTGGAAGCTGGTTGTAAGCGAGGCGTCATCGACAGCGATATCGCTGGCCTGTCCGGTCATGCCGACGGGGTTCTCGTCAGTGCCTGTGCCGTGATACACTTTCGCATCAAAGTTTGTTGGGGACCAATCTGCCCCCTTTCTCGCCCGAAATGAAATCGTCACTGTCTTGCCAGCCAAGCGCTTACTTTCTCTCGTCTCAATACCCTGCGCGATACCCATAGCACTTGTTTGAGAATTGCTGGCTGTCCGGTGAAACCTTATAGCGTTTCCATCACCTTCACCAGCGTCCGTCCTTTTGGAAATCGTAAATCCACCGGGACCACCAAAAGACCGCCACCTGTCAACTGAATATGTGTTGATGGTTGACGAACCGCCTCGCTGGTCCACCGCCCCTGATGGATTGATTATCAGGTTGCGCCGACCGTTTACGGAGGTGTCAGCAATCTGGTCCGTGGTAATCGTGTCGTCCGCGATGGAGTTGGCTACGATTTTACTGAGCGGCATCTTTAGTTCTCTGTGCAGCAGTTTTGACAACACCCAAGTCAAACGCTTGAGCTACCTGTGCGTCCTCACCTACAGCCAATGCAATTTCGTTGGCATTGCAGTGAACCACAAGTGAAGCGATGATTTCATCTTTGGCGATACGGGCGCGGTTTTTAACAGCCGTATCCGCCCAATCCTGTGCCGAAGATGCAGCATACTCCATCGCCCTATTTTGAGTGTCCGTGAGTTTAATTGTAATATCTGGCATCTTCCTCTCCTGTTATCCGACAAGAAACCCTGCAAACTTATTGTGAGTTGAGCCAGCAGCAGTATTCGCTGGCCCGGTTGCATAATATATTTTTACCGAGTCACTTAAACTCAAATAAAAAGCAAACGCTGCGTTAAGCTGGAGGTGTGAGTTTGTTGAGCCATTTTTTGCTTGATATAAACGATGCCTAAAACTGTTATTAAGATAAACATCCCAGAAGAAATCACCCGTAGCGGTAGTTCTGTCTGTAAAAATAGTTAAAGTAAAACAGTAAAATCCAGCGACAGGCGCAACGAATGAATTTGTACTAGCGTCCCAATTATTGCCTCTATTTGTGCTAACCGTTCCCCACGTTACAGTATTTCCAGCCGCTATGCCGGGATTGTTTGTCACCTCAAAAGCTGGCTGACTAGGTGTCGTAACGCGACCCGCGCCATCTATATTCAGAACAGCTACGCCCGACTGCGCTCCGTTAGGAAGATAAAACGATTGGACGTTGTTCTGGTAATCCACGTTCCAGATGTTGCTTACATACGCCCCGGCGGCTGTTCTTTGTGAAATGTTAAATGCCGCATTTTGATTGCCGGACCCACCCGCTTTATGGTGATACAGAAACGTCCCACCATAGTTTGTATCCATGCCGGGATTAGAGAGAAGCAGAGCGCCACCACTGTAATTTGTACTCGCATCACCGCTGTCTACATGCAGATCAGCATCAGGGGAATTGGTCCCGATACCTACGCGGCCTGATGAGTCTATACGGACTCTCTCAGAGCCACCCGTATGAAGTGTCATCACATCTTCCGCGCTAGCCTCTGGCCCCGTAATCTCCCATTGCGGTGTGCTGTCGCCATTCACAAAGGATTTGACGGCGTTGAAAGCCGAGCCACCAACATTGTTGCCGTAGAGATGAACCTGTGCCGCATACCCGTTAGTGCCAGCTTGTACACGCTGCACTGCGTTTGCTGAACCGCTTTCGTTCAAATGAATTTTGGTGCTTGGACTGGCTGTTCCCACACCCAAACGGTTGTTGCTGCTATCAACCTTGAGGGTGTCGGTATCCACGGTCAGGTCACCTGTGAACGTGCCCGTCGTCGCCGCCAATGCAGCGTTAGCGTCATGCTCTAGGCGTGGGTTGATAGTCGCCTCACCACGGTAGATGACATACACATTGTTGGTGCCAGACGGAGGTGCCTCGTCGAAGGTCAGGGTCGTGCCGGACGCGGTGTAGGACTTGCCGGACCCCGGTTCCTGCTGGACGTTATTGACAAACACCTCTAGGTCTTCGCCCACATTGACTGACCTAGTCAGAGTAAACGCAGTGGTCGAGCCATTGCCGCTGAAGCTCTGGCTCGTTGCTTGGTTTACTATCGCTGTGTTTGGTGGTTTGCCGATGTATGCCATTATGCGCCCTCTAGTGCCGTGACACGAGCTTCAAGAACCTCAATCTTGGCAATCGCCTCTTGTAGTGCGCCAGTCAGAAGTGGCACCAGCTTGCTCTGGTCAATACCCTGCATCACAGCATTGCCATCGTCATCCACCTCATCCTTAGTGCCGGTGACAGCCTCCGGCACGACTGTCTGCGCCTCATGTGCGAGGAAGCCGTCAAGGGTTGTGTCTGCGTCTTCAATAAAATTAAATCGCTTGGGTGCAAGTGCCTTCACGCGGTCTATTGCCCCTGTCATGTCATCCACGTTTTCCTTGAGCCGATGGTCTGACGATGTGTTGTATGCAGTGCTTGATGCGTTAGCCACTATAGTTCCGACTGATGTACCACTAGCATTTAGAACCACTATTGCGCTGTATCCGTTTGTGCCTACTTGCAATGTCACAACACTAACAGCGGAGTCACCCAAAACGCTCAGTTTTGAGTGCGGTGCTGCGGTCGAGTTAGAGGTGCGATTTATTAGAACGCGGCCTGATGTGTCGATCCGCATCCGTTCTGTGTCATTCGTTGTAAACGCAACATGATGATTAGAACGCGCACCGATTGACATAGCACCGTGCGTCTGAGAAGCGATCATTTGTAGAACGTGTGTGCCGCTGCTTACCAAATTTGCGCTGTATGTTGATGCGTGATTTGTTTGAAGCGTAGTCCCTCCGAAATCCGACGGGCTAGTTGTTCCAACGCCGGCGTTGCCATTGCCAAGAACTGTGAAATCGGCATTGCCATTAAAGTCTTGAACTTGAAAATTTGGTGAAGCGTTGTTTGCGCCCCCTTTGGCAACTAGAGACGTTCCATTGCCAGAGCCTGCTGTGTTTTGAAAGAAACCTGCAAAGTCAGAACCGGTTGATGTGGTTGCGTGAAAGTTAAATGACGGCGAAGTAGTGCCAATGCCCACCCGCTCACTGCTATCAATGGTGATTGCAGTGGCGTCAGAATTATCATCGATGCCGGTGTTAAGCTGGTTTCTTCCGATAGTGCTAAGTGCCATTACGAAATCTCCAGTACCGACAGAGTTACATCAGCGGCTGACGCCTGACTCGCTGTAATCCGCAGAACATCACTAGCGTTCATAACAATCTTCTGATCACCACCCGCCGCGACCAACGACGAGCCTACAGGCACGATAGCCGACTTGACGATGTGGACGTTGTCGCCATCGTTGTTGATAAGCTGAACATTGACTGTGATAGAGACGGTCAGGATGTTGGCTATGTTCAGGCCGATGATCGTTGTCTCTGTAGCAGAGGGGCATGTGTAGACATCTGCGTTTCCGGTGCCTACCGCCGTATCTGTGAAAGTCTTAAACGCATTTGCCATGTCACTATCCTAACGCTATCGCGAATGCCAGAGAGTTATCCGTAAAGCCTTGGATAGCGTTGCTGGCGTCATTGAAGATCATCTTTTCAGCAGGCAGCGTACAGAAGACAGTGCGCGTACCAGAGGACCAGCTAACAGCATTATCACTGTTAGAGCTTTGTAGGATCGTGGTACGAGCCAGCGTTGTGCCTGACGACGCATATGTTCCGATTCCGATCTCAAAGTCTGTACCATCCGTGCAGCAGTA